>AMFJ01005297.1_pt1 | contig 48358 bp, 71 predicted proteins | sample 427208 | NCBI WGS metagenome assembly AMFJ01 (sample SAMN02954298, study PRJNA114691) | groundwater metagenome | biome: aquatic; feature: subsurface aquifer; material: sediment; isolation source: subsurface aquifer sediment | place: USA: Rifle, CO | collected 2008-08 | reverse complement strand
GGAGGTGCCCGTCACGGAAGCCGCCGTGCACCTATCTTTGTCGGTGGAGGAGTAGCTCTCGGCCCAAGGCCTATCCGAAGGGTGTTAAATCTTCCAAACGACATCAAAAGTAAAGCTAGGATTTTTGCCTTTGCGATGAAGGCGGAAGAAAAACAGATAGTTTTTGTTTCTGGGGTAGCAAAATTGGATAAAACGAAGGCCGCAGAGGAACTTGTTAAAGCCCTTACTAAGGCTACGGGCGCCAAAAGGTTTACATTTGTACTTTCCGAAAAATCTAAAGAAGCTGTCAAAGCTTTAAGAAATTTGGTGCACGCAAAAGCCATTTTTTACAAAGATTCAAACGCACTTGATATTTATAGAGGTGGAATGATTGTAATGGATAACGAAATATTTAAGGCAGATAAGGACAGTAAAGTCGCTGAAGTAGTAAAGACTGAAAAGAAAGCTAAACAAAAATAAATATGTTGAAACCAATTTTTACAGAAAAAAGCTTAAGAGAAGCAAAACTCGGGAACTACACTTTCAGGGTTGATAACCATATGAATAAGAAACAAATTGCTGTCAAAGTTGAGCAACTTTTTGATGTAAAAGTAACCGCAGTCAGAACCACAAAAACCGGTCCCGAAAAAGGTAAAAATGCCAAAGGTAGAAAATTTTCAGTCGGAATGGCCAAAAAAGCAATAGTGACGCTTAAAAGTGGTGATAAAATCGATGTTTTTGAAGAGGGTAAGAAATAAGCAATAAAATACTAATGAAAGCATTTAAAAGAATTCTGGCTAAAAAATCGGGCAGATCTCACGGAGTAGTTACCGTAAGGCATCAGGGTGGTCGTGAAAAAAGATTTTTGCGCACCATTGATTTCAGGAGAAGCAAGAAAGACATCTGGGGAGTTGTTGAGAAAATAGAATACGATCCCAATAGAAATGCAGATATAGCTCTGATATTATACGAGGATGGAGAAAGGTGTTATATTCTTTGCCCTGTAGGGCTTGGTGTAGGATCAAAAGTTATAGCTTCGGAAGTTGCTCCTACCGAGTCGGGAAACGCACTTTCTCTTAAAGCCATTCCGGTAGGAACCCCGGTTCACAATATAGAACTGACAAAGGGTAAAGGTGGCCAGATAGTTAAAGGGGCAGGAAGCGTGGCAGTGGTTTTTGGAAAAGAAGATAAGTGGGTTTTGGTTAAGCTTCCGTCGGGAGAGATAAGAAGGTTTGATCCGGAATGTATGGCGGAAATAGGTCAAATCGGAAATGTTGAGTCCAAAAATAAAGTCATTGGAAAAGCCGGAAGAAACAGACACAAGGGAATCCGCCCAAGCGTCCGTGGAGTAGCCATGAACCCACATTCCCATCCGCACGGAGGAGGAGAAGGAAGAAGTAGTGTCGGAATGAAATACCCGAAGACTGTTTACGGGAGACGCGCAGTCGGAAAAACCAGAGGGAAAAAGAGATATTCCAATCGTTTGATAATTCAAAGAAGAGGAGGAAAATCAGTACTAGGCTAATATGGCAAGAAGTTCTAAAAAAGGGCCTTTTGTAGACCCGATACTAGTTAAAAAAGTTGAAAAAGGAATGGGACTTAAAGAAAGTTCTATTAAGACGTGGTCAAGAAGGTGTCAAATTTCACCGGATTTTGTCGGTAAATATTTCCAGGTTCATAACGGACATATTTTTATTGATGTTTTTGTAACTGAGGATATGGTTGGTCACAGACTTGGAGAATTTTCACCCACAAGAACATTTAGAGGACATGGAGAAATTGTAAAGCGCACAATGGATAAGACCTAACATGAAGAATATGAATAATCAAAAAGAATTTAAAGCAATACAAAAATATTTATTGATGAGCCCCAGGAAAGTAAGGCTTGTTGTTGGGGTAATCAAGAAAATGAAGCCGGCGGAAGCCGTTGAAAAATTGCCTTTTGTACAAAAAAGGGCAGCGGGGGATCTTAGTAAAGTGATCAAAAGCGCGATTGCCGCAGCTAAAGCTCAAGGAGTTTCTGATACGGATTTGGTTTTCAAAGAAATTCAAATCGGTGAAGGGCCCCGTCTCAAAAGAGGCAAACCCGTCAGCCGCGGCATGTGGCATCCCTTCAAAAGAAGAATGAGCCATATCAGGGTCGTGTTAATGACCGTAGAAAAACCCGTCGTTGTCGAAAAGACAGAAAAAATTGAGGTAAAAGAGAAAGGAGAAAAAAATGGGGCAAAAAGTTAACCCAACCGGTTTCAGAATTGGCACTTTTCTTCCTTGGAAATCAAGGTGGTTTGCTGATAACAACAGCTTTAAACAGTTTTTGATTGAGGATATCAGGATAAGAAAGGAACTGACTAAAAAGCTTAAACTCGCCGGAATTACAGGAGTTGAAATTGAAAGGTCGCCAAAAAGTATTGTTGTTACGATTACAGTAAGCCGTCCGGGTGTTGTAATCGGCAGAGGGGGAACCGGAATTGAAGATGTTAAAAAGTATATTTTAGGAATCATGAATGATGTCAGGAAAAAGACAGTTAAAGATCTTAAAATTGATATCCGAATTAATGAGGTCAAAAGTCCCGAACTTTCGGCGTATTTAGTTGCAGAAAGAATTGTTAGCGAGATGGAGAGAAGAATTCCCCACAGACGTGCAGTTCAAAAAGCAATTGAGAGAGTTATGGCGTCAGGAGCTCTGGGAATAAAAGTGGTTTTGGCAGGCCGTATAAATGGTGCCGAAATATCCCGTGTCGAGAAATTTCATCAAGGATCGGTTCCGTCCCAGACTTTGCGCGAGAATATAGACTATGCTCAGGTTCCGGCACTTTTAAAAAGAGGATATGTGGGAGTTAAGGTGTGGATACATAAAAAGGCTGAAGCCTAATCAAAAAAATGTTGCAACCAAAAAGAAGAAAATACATAAAAGATTTTAGAGGTAGACGTAGAGGTGCTGCTACCCGTGGAAATTCGATTTCATTCGGAGACTATGCAATGAAAGCGCAAGAAGTTGCTTGGATAACTTCTGCTCAAATTGAGTCAGCCAGAAGAACGATTACACACTCTTTGAAAAGAGGCGGAAGAGTTTGGGTCAGAGTTTTTCCGGATAAACCAATCACAAGTCGCCCCGCAGGAAAAAGAATGGGTGGAGGAAAAGGAGATATCTCAACCTATGTTGCGGTTGTTAAACCAGGATTTATCCTTTTTGAGGTTGCAGGTGCCGAAGAAGGGGCAATTAGGGAAGCATTTAGGAAAGCTTCCGCAAAGCTACCTATCGACATAAAAGTAGTCAGCAGGGGGGGAAAATAACAATGAAAAGAAAAGAATTTAACGATTTAAGAGGAAAAAACATACAGGGGTTGGAAAAAATTGCTTTGGAAAAAAAACTTGAAGCAGAAAAAGCAAAAATGAAGATGCTTGGTGGAAAAGAGAAAAATTTGAAAGTGCGCAAGAATTTAGCCAAGGAAATTGCTAAAATACTAACCCTGGTTCGTGAAAAAGAAATAATTGAGAGTTTGCAACTAAAATCCTCCCCCGCCGAGGTTTCGGATGGACAGGAGAAAAAAACTAAATAACTATAAAATATTATGAAAATTTTTAACGGTAAAGTAATCGGAGTCAAACAGGCAAAGACTGCAACTGTTGCCGTGGAGAGAATGAAAATACACCCGATTTATAAAAAGAGGTTTGTAAGGTCAACTAAATATCAAGTTCATGATGAAATTGGAGTTAAGGTGGGCGATGTTGTGAAGTTTGCGGACAGCAAACCTTACTCCAAATCTAAAAAATGGAAAATTGTGCAGGTGGTTGGTGATAAAAAGGAGGTTAAAAAATAAGCAAAGCTTATTTATGATAAAACAATGGTACAACTAAGAACAATGTTGGTTCCGGCAGACAATAGCGGTGCTAAGAGAATAATGATTATTGGCGTTCCCGGCAGAGTCGGTAGATTTGCCACTTTGGGAGATGTGGTTCTTGGAGTTGTAAAAGATGCGGATCCGGCAGGAGTCGTCGCCGATCACGAGAAAGTCAAAATTCTCATAGTCAGAACTCACAAAGAAGTTAGAAGAAAAGACGGAAGTTATATCAGATTTGATGATAATGCAGGTGTTGTAATCGATAAGCAGGGACTTCCCAGAGGGACCAGGATTTTGGGACCCATCGCAAGGGAAATTAAAGAAGCAGGCTACAATAAAATAGCATCGCTTGCCCGCGAAGTAGTATAAGCAAAGCTTGCAACTTATGAAGTTGTAAATAAAAATATGTTGAAATTTAAAATAGGAGATACAGTCAAAATAACGGCAGGAAAAGACAAAGGGAGAGAGGGTAAAATTGAAAAAATTCTATCTGGCGAGTTAAAAGCCCTGATTCCCGGAGTTAACCTTTACAAAAAACACGTCAAAGGATTTGGCGATGTAAAAGGTGGAATTTATGATATTCCAAGACCATTGGGTTTTGGTAAAATTGCCATTATTTGTCCTAAATGTAAAAAAATGACAAGAGTAGGGTTTAAATTTGCAGGCGAAGAAAAGGTCAGAATATGTAAAAAATGCGGAAAGGAAATGGATACAAAATAAAGTTATGATAACAAGATTACAGGAAAAATACGAAAAAAAGGTTAAGAATGTTTTAGCCAAGGAGTTTGGTACTAAAAATACGTTTGCAATTCCGAAAGTTGAAAAAGTTGTTGTTAATGTAGGAATAGGAAATCTTTCAAAAAACCAGCAACAAACAGATGCTTTGAAAAAGGATTTGGCGACGATTACAGGACAAGCCCCATCAGTTCGCAACGCAAAAGTGTCAATTGCCTCTTTCTCGCTTCGTGCGGGAATGCCGGTAGGGCTTAGTGTGACCTTAAGAGGCGGACGAATGTACTCTTTCTTGGACAGGCTTTTTTCGATAGTTTTGCCCCGTCTGAGGGACTTTAGAGGGGTGTCTTTAAAATCCTTTGACGAAATGGGAAACTACACTCTGGGACTGGAAGAACACACAGTATTTCCTGAAATAGATTCGACCAAAAGTGCAAGTGCCCATGGATTTGAAGTTACAATTGTTACGACTGCCAAAGACAAGGAACAATCAAAAAGACTATTGGAATTAATGGGTATGCCGTTCCAAAAAGATTAATAGTTTTAAATTAAATAAAAATATGTCGACAACAGCAAAAGAAGTTAGAGAAACAAAAAAATTAAAGTTTAAGGTAAGATACCACAACAGGTGTCAAATCTGCGGAAGGTCGCATGGCTATATGCGCAGGTTTGGTCTTTGCAGACTTTGTTTCAGAGAACATGCCTTGAGAGGAGAAATCCCGGGGGTTAGAAAGGCGTCCTGGTAAACCCGGCAAAAAAATGAAAATAAAACAAACAGTAACAAACTATTCGGTAGGAGACTTTTTGATTAGAATCAAAAATGTCGCAATGGCAAAAAACAAGGAAGTGACGGTTACCTCCAACAACCAAATAGTTGCCGTTGCCGAAGCTCTTAAAAAAATGGGATTTTTGGATGAAGTAAAGAAGGAAAAAGGAGTTTTGACCGCAAGACTTACCTTTAAAGATAAGAAACCGAGACTGATGGACATAAAACTCATTTCAAAACCCGGTCTTAGGGTTTATATGGGAGTTGACGAACTTGAAGAAAAAAAGAGTCCTTCCGTTCTTTTGGTTTCGACACCAAAAGGAGTGATTTCGTCTTTGAAAGCAATTAAAGATAGGGTCGGAGGAGAGGTAATCGCAGAGATTTGGTAACTATAATATAAATATATGAGCAAGATAGGAAAACAACCAGTTATTATACCAAGCGGAGTCGCTGTTAGTGTTGATGGACACACAGTTACCGTTACCGGTCCAAAAGGAACCCTGAAGAAGCATTTTGCTGCCGAGATTGCGGTAGAAGTAAACGATGGAAAGGTAATTGTCAGTGCCAAGGGTTCGGGAAAATATGTAATGTCCCTCTTTGGAACAACAAGGGCACTTATCAATAATGATGTGATTGGGGTTTCCACGGGTTGGAGTAAAAAATTGGAACTTGTCGGAACAGGATTTAAAGCAGAGCTTGTCGGACGCGATTTATCCTTAACTGTGGGATATTCCCATTCTATTAAAATTAACGCCCCCGAAGGGATTACTTTTAAAGTTGAAAAGACAATAATTACCGTTGACGGATTTGACAGAGAACTTGTTGGCCAGGTTGCTGCCAATATAAGAGCAGTGAGGCCGCCGGAGCCATATAAAGGAAAAGGTATTAAATATGTAGATGAGGTGATAAGGAGAAAAGCCGGTAAGGCTGCTGCAGCTAAAGCAGGTCCTGCCGCCTAATATATTATGAGTAATTTACAATTAAAAACAAAAAGATACGTTCAGAGGAAAGCAAGAGTCCGTGCAAGAATTACAGGGACGTCTAAAAGGCCGAGATTTTCGGTTTTCCGTTCCAATACGCATATTTATGGACAAATTATTAATGATGAGAAGAGTATCACTTTAGTTTCTTCATCTGACTTGACCGTCAAAGGAAAAACTAAGGAGACCAAGATTCAAATCGCCGGAAACGTCGGGGAAGATTTGGCAAAAAAGGCAATCGCCAAAAAGATTAAAAGTGTGGTTTTTGACAGAAACGGATTTAGATTCCATGGTAGAGTTAAGGCGTTGGCGGAAGGAGCCAGAAAAGGAGGACTGGAATTTTAAAATGGGAAACTTTAATAGAGGAAGAAGGAGTAATTACGAAGGAGCACCTAAAGAGTTTGAGGAAACGGTGGTTCAAATCAACAGGATTTCCAAAAAGACCAAAGGTGGAAACCAAATAAGGTTTTCCGCTCTGGTTGTTGTTGGAGACCGAAAAGGTAAGGTTGGAGTTGGACTTGCCAAAGCAACAGATGTCAGGAACGCCATTAGAAAAGCAATAGAGGCAGCAAAGAGAAAGCTGATTCTGGTTCCACTTGTCGGAACAACCGTTCCTTATTCCGTTAGTGAAAAGTTCTCAGCAGCCAAGGTTCTTCTCAAGCCGGCTCCCCCAGGATCCGGTATTATTGCAGGAGGCCCAATGAGAGTTGTTCTTGAAGCGGCCGGAATCAGGGATGCCGTCGGAAAGATTTTAGGAACGAAGAATAAGATTTCAAATGTTTATGCGACGCTGAAAGCGCTGGAAACAATTTCAGGAATCGTGGACATTAAGAGAAAAGTATAAATCTGAGCGAAGTAGAATAATAATATGGCAAATTTACCAAAAGTAATACAAAAGTCTAAGAAAAGAGTCGGTAGAGGAATGGGAAGCGGAAAAGGATCCCATACCACTGGGCGTGGTCAAAAAGGACAAAAAAGTAGAGGTACGATCGGAGTACTTTTTGAGGGAATGAAGATGAGAAAGTCTTTACTTAAAAGACTTCCCTTAATGCGCGGTAAAGGTAAATTCCATGCAAAAGCACGACCGGAAATAGTTAACTATAAAAGGCTCGAAAAGCTTACTGATGGAACAGAAATTACACTTGAGAAACTTGTCAAATTGGGTGTGGTAAACGGAAAGTTGGCAAAAATTAACGGAGTAAAAATTTTAAGTGTTGGTAAAAACCCAAAGAAATTTAAGTTCTCAGTTCCTACTTCAGGAAAGGTTATTACTGTTACCGCCTCCTCCGAGAAGCCTGCCGAAAAAGAGGTTAAAACTTCAAAATAAAAGATTACCTTACAGGGGAATTTATGTGGAAGTGAATAAAAACTAAATTTCCTTTGTATTTTATTTCTTCTTCTGCGACATCAACCGGAATTTCCTGAACCGATTTGAGAATTTTGTATGAATAACTCCAGTTGCCCTCTGTCGATTCGGCATCTGTGTCTAACCTGGTTTTTTCTCCCAATTGGTTAACAAAGAAAACCAGCTTTCTAATGACATCTTTTCCAGTTAAACCTATTTTTATTAATTCTTCTTCATGTAGAGAGCCACCTGCGTAAACCCTAGTGGCTTTTTTGCCATCCGGAGTTTCAACAAGTTCCTGCCCACCGCCATTTTGGTGCGCTGCCCATTCATCGTGATATTTTCCTTCCGGTCCCTGGTAATCACTTGTTTCCAAAGTGTGTCCAGCACGATCTACTAGTCCTTTGACACTTCTGCCAACATAACCCTCACCAAGTCCTTTCGCTAATATATCTCTGATTTTCTTGTCCACAGCCCATATTATATCAAATTAAGAAGGGATTTGACGTTTGGGGGGTTTGAAATGCCATTTTCCATTAACCTCACCAAAACTCGCCCCTGGTATGCCAAGTGGCACTTGACATATATGTATGAAAAATGTACATATATTGTATGAGTACAATAAATATCTCATTGCCAGACAAATTAAAAGAAGCGGGTGAAGATTTGGTTAAGGCAGGTTTCTATTCATCGTTTAGTGATCTGGTTCGTGATTCTCTCAGAAATTCTATAGAAAAGACCAATCTCGATCAGCTCTATTTAGAAGCAAAGAAAGATTTAAAGACAGGAAAGGCAACTGTTTTGAAAAACAAGGGCGATGTTGAAAAGTATATGAAATCTATTAGATAATGATTTCGTATGTACGAAGTCGTTCTCTCAAAATCCTTTAAAAAGGAATTAGAGAAACAGATTAATCATAATCGTAAATTGCATGGCCAAGTTGAAAAAACTCTACTTCTCCTAAATACGAATGTTAACAGTAGATCATTAAGACTTCATAAGTTGTCCGGCATGGAATACTGGTCTGTTTCAGTAAATGAAAGTTATCGAATAAAAATTAAAATTGAAGACAATTATATATACTGTTTAAAGTTTGGAACGCATAACGAAGTATATTAATAAATATATGCCTAAGCCTTCCAAGAAAAAGAAATTTTCTTTCAAAAAAGCTCTGGTTGCAATTGGCGCGATTGGAATAATTGCCGGGTCAGCCACTGTTACCAAAAGGGTAATAGATCCTGGGGAAATAGTAACCGAAGTAATAGATGGTGATACATTCAGAATAGAAAACGGACAATCGATACGTTTATTTGGAATAGACGCACCGGAACTTCAGTATTGTTTTGGTGAGGAAGCGAAAGATGCTCTTTCCAGCAAAGTCTTTGGTAAAAAAGTAATTCTAAAAGGTCTTAAGACAGATATTTATAAGCGGATTCAGGCGTTTGTATACGTTGACGGAGAATTTGTTAATGAATATATGTCCAAGAACGGTTTTGCTTATTATGATGGCAATAAAACCGAGACTTCAGAGATCATTAAGGAAACCAGCTATTATGCAAGAGACAATAAATTAGGAATTTTTTCGGAAGAATGTTCTCCAACGGTTCCGATAAAGAAGAACTGCGGTATAAAAGGTCAGATTTCCCATGATTTGAATAAATACATATATATGTTGCCCGGGTGTCGCGATTACGATCAAACAAAAGTTGAAAGATATCGGGGGGAAGATTGGTTCTGCACAGAGAATGAAGCCAAAGCCGCGGGTTTTGTTAAGTCCTCCAACTGCCAGTAAACACAGCTGTTTTTAGGATCACTTTTGGGATATAATCGTGAATACGTATGTTTAAGTCGATTGCTCAATTTTTTGTAAAAGCCGCCAAAACCCGCTCTATCAGGAAAAAATTAATTATAACGGGGATAATACTTGTCGTTTTTAGACTCGCGGCCCACATTCCCGCTGCCGGAATTGATAGAGATACTCTTTCGGCACTTTTCTTGGGAAGCCCGCTTTTGTCGCTTCTGGATGTTTTTTCGGGTGGAACTTTGGCCAACTTTTCAATTTTGGCACTGGGCTTGAACCCCTACATTAATGCTTCGATTATTTTTCAGCTTTTGGGCTATGTTGTTCCGTCAATTGCTGAACTTCAAAAAGAGGGCGAATATGGCCAGGAAAAAATAAACCAATACACCCGTCTTGTAACAATACCCCTGGCAGCTGTTCAAGCATTTGGTATGTATGCCCTTCTTAAGGGGCAAAATATTATTACAGGATTAAGTCCAATTGATCTTTTTTCCTTGGTTATCACAATGACGGCAGGTACTGTTTTTGCTGTTTGGCTCGGGGAATTGATTACCGAGTACGGCTTCAAAAACGGAGTCTCTATACTTATCTTTGTCGGTATTATTGCCAGACTCCCCGTGATTCTGAGCCAATCGGCAAGTATCTTTCAGTCACAGGATATTTTCAAAATGATTATATTTTTTGCGGTACTGGTCCTAATCGTCGGCCTTGTTGTCTTTGTTGGCGAAGCAACCCGTCAAATTCCGATACATTATGCAAAAAGAAGAACGGAATCCGGACTCGCGGCATCTTCCTACCTTCCCATAAGACTTAATCAGGCGGGAGTTATCCCTATTATTTTTGCCGTATCTTTAGTGCTTATACCTTCTATGATAGGACAGTTTTTGTCGAATGCTTCCAACATACAAATTGCCGGTATTGCCAGAACAATGAGTACGGCATTTAGTCCTCAATCTGTTCTTTATAATGTCGTTTATTTCTTCTTGGTTTTCGGATTTACATATTTTTATACGGCGGTAGTTTTTAACCCCGAAAAAATTTCTGAAGATTTACAAAAAGGCGGCGGTTTTATTCCGGGAATAAGGCCGGGGAAAGAAACTGAAAAATATCTATCTCACATTCTTTCAAGAATTACCGTTGTGGGAGGAGCATTCTTGGGGCTTATTGCGGTGCTCCCCTCCCTTTTCCAGAACTTTGTCGGTGCTTCAAACATGGCAATAGGAGGGACAAGTATTTTGATCGTTGTCTCTGTTGTTCTGGAGATTGTCCGTGAAATAGAAGGTGAACTGGTAATGGAAAGGTACGAGGGGTTTATTTAACATGAATATCGTTTTACTTGGTTCTCCCGCTTCAGGAAAAGGTACTCAGGCCGAAATCTTATCTAAAAAGTTTAATCTTTTTCATCTCTCGACGGGAGACATTGCCAGAAAGCTGGCAGAAACTGACCCGAGAATTAAAGAAATTATCAACTCGGGAAAATTAATCCCTCCGGAAGAAATAACGATGCACGTGTTGGATTTTTTGGAAAACAAAAAGCCAGACCTTAGGGATATTCTCTTTGAAGGTTTTCCGAGATTTATATCTCAATATGAAGCTTTAGACAATTTTCTGAAAAGCAAAGGGGATGACATTGACGTTGTAATTTCTTTAGAAGTTCCAATGGACGTGGCAATTAAAAGAATTTCAGCAAGGTGGATGTGCAGCGGCTGCGGTGAAATTTTTAATACAGAGTCAAAACCTCCAAAAAGCTTCGGAGTTTGCGACAAATGCAGTGGCACACTTGTCCAGCGGGATGACGATAAACCTGAAGCAATCAAAACAAGATTCGAGTATTATCTTCAAAATACAAAAGAGTTAATTGATTATGCAGACGTCAAAGGGAATCTTACAAAAGTGAACGGAGATCGTCCCATTGAGGAAATTGCGAAAGACCTGGAAGAAATAGTTCGGAAGGCGAAAGAAGATGATCAAAATTAAATCTCCGGGAGAAATTCAAATTATGAGTGAGGGGGGTATCAGGCTTGGTAGAATTAAGAAAACATTAGCCGCTGCGGTTAAGCCGGGCGTGACGGCTCTCGATATCGAAAACTTGGCGATGAAGTTAATAAAAGAGGAAGGAGTCGAGCCATCTTTTGATAAAGAACCCAATTATTACTGGGCGACATGTATAAATATAAACGAAGGTCTAGTGCACGGAATTCCAACATCCGATGTTATTTTTAAAAACGGTGACATAGTCAGTATTGATGTTGGAATTTATTACAAGGGTTTTCATACAGATACATCTATTACTGTTGGGGTAAGCCCCGCACCGGAAGTTAAAAAATTTTTAGGTACGGGAGAACTGGCTTTGCAAAAAGCCCTGAAAGAAGTTAAAGAAGGCAACTATATCTATGATATTTCGAATGCAATACAGCAAGTTGTTGAGGGTGCGGGATATTCAACCATAAAAGCGCTTGTTGGGCATGGGGTGGGCCGTAAACTCCACGAAGATCCGCAAATTCCCTGTTTTGTGCCCGGAAGGGTTGAGGATAGTCCCGTAATCAAAAAGGGAATGGTACTGGCAGTTGAAGTAATGTACGCAGCGGGATCCGACAAAGTTGAGATCTTGGAAGACGGATGGACAATTGCTATGCGTGATGGTAAAATATCAGGACTTTTCGAGGATACAGTTGCCGTAACGGAAAAAGGAGCACAAGTTTTAACGAGATGAAAACCAAGAATGTAGTTGAGGTAGATGGTACAGTTTCTGCCGCCCTTCCCAACACAATGTTCAGAGTTGAGCTTGTGGATGGCAAGGTCATTTTGGCAACATTGACCGGGAGAATGCGCAGGAATTACACAAGAGTTTTTCCGGGAGACAGGGTGAAAGTCGAAATGACACCTTACGACGAAGGTAGAGGCCGAATAGTGTACAAATATTGATATAAAATATATGAAAGTTTTAAGTTCGATAAAAGCCAGATGTAAGGACTGTAAGATTGTTAGGCGCAAAGGCGTTTTATACGTCATTTGCAAAAATCCCAGGCATAAGCAGCGTCAGGGATGACGAAAACAAGCCAGGATTAATTTCCTATTTATTAAAACATGACAAGAATTGCCGGCATTGATTTACAAGATAATTGGAAAGCAAATTATGCTCTCACCAAAATTAGAGGGTTAGGCTGGACTTTGTCCGAAAAAGTTTTAAAAGATTGTGGCATTGATATCAAAAAAAGAGTATCGGATTTGTCCAGTGAAGAAATTTCAAAAATAAACACAGAACTTGAAAAATATCAAATAGAAGGTGATATAGCCAGAGTAGTTAGGGAAAACATTCAGAGACTGCAAATAATCGGTTCGTACCGTGGTATGAGACATGTGAGAGGTCTTCCGGCAAGAGGACAAAGAACAAGAACAAACGCCCGTACAAAACGCGGAAAAAGAAAGACAGTGGGAGCCTTTAAGAAAGAAATGCTGTCCAAGATGACTGCGAACAAAGACGAAAAAGCAAAATAACAATATGGCGACTAAAGCTAAAAAAACAATCAATAAGGAAGTCGGTTTGGGTAGGGTTTACATTTCCGCTTCCTTTAACAACACCTTGGTAACCGTTACCAACACCCAAGGAGAAACTTTAGCTTGGGGATCCTCAGGCGCATCCGGGTTCAAAGGTACAAGGCGCGCAACACCATTTGCCGCAACAAGTGCGGTTGAAAAAGTGATAAATAAGGTTAAAGATGTGAATGGGGTTAATGAAGTTGAAATTTATGTTAAAGGTCCCGGTGCGGGACGCGATGCAGCTTTAAGAGCCATAAAGGCTACGGGAGTTAAAATTTCCTTGATTGCAGATATTACACCGGTTCCACATAACGGACCAAGACCGAAGAAGAAACGCAGAGTCTAAAATTTAAAAATATATGGCAAAATACGTCGGACCAAAAGACAGATTGAGCAGGCGCGAAGCATTTGACATTTTCAGTGCAGGCGCAAAGTTAACCAGACTTAATGTTCCCCCTGGAGTCCATGGACCAAAGGGGACGGGGGGCTCTTCTCAGTATGGTAAACAGCTTCGTGAGAAACAAAAAGTTAAGAGAATTTATGGCATCTTGGAGAAGCAGTTTAGGAGATACGTTGATGAAGCCTCCAAATCCAGAGGAAATACCGGGGAGGCACTCTTGGTTAGCCTTGAAAGACGTCTTGATAATGCCGTTTTTAGACTGGGCTTTGCTCCTAGCAGGCCGGCAGCCAGACAAATCGTTTCTCATAGGCACATTTTAGTGAATGGCCAGAAAGTAAACATACCCTCATTTAGTTTGAAAATTGGAGATGTAGTTACACTAGATGCCAAAGCTTCAAATATACCTGAGGTTAAAAATGCTTTTGATCAAAAAGACCTAAAAATCCCATCCTGGCTTGAAAGAAAAGCACTTGTCGGCAAAGTTTCATCGTACCCGAAGCGTGAGGATATAACTGAGTCAGTAAGCGAGCAGGATATTGTTGAGTTCTACTCGAGGTAATACAGGGAGATGGGTTAGTATTCCATTCCCAGTCCGGGAAGATCGTGTTGAAATCAGCTTGAGGGTAGGATATAATACCTACATTCGTTATAACAATAAATATGAACGAGCCAACTTTTGAAATAAAGGAAGAAAAGAAAGAAACCAATTACGGCAGATTTGCCATCACCCCCCTCGAACAGGGATATGGGCTTACTATCGGTAATGCATTAAGAAGGGTTCTTTTGGTATCTCTTCAGGGTATGGCTGTTACCTCCGTTAAAATTGCCGGCGTTAAGCATCAATTTTCTACTTTGTCGGGAATGAAGGAAGATACGGTCGAATTCATCCTTAACCTCAAAAAAGTCAGATTCTCGGGAAGTACGGATAAATCAGTTAAGGCAACTTTGGAAGTGAACAAAGCCGGTGAATTCACAGCCAAGGAAATTAAAGTTGGCGGGGGAATCGAAGTTGCAAACCCCGATCTTGTTTTAGGCACTCTCAATAAAGGATCAAAACTTTCGGCCGAAATAACAATTGAAAGCGGTACTGGTTTTTCGCCTGCAGAGGACAGGCCATCTGACACAATCGGCCTTATTCCGGTTGACGCATCTTTTTCACCCGTAAAAAGAGTAAGTTATAAAATTGAAGAAACCCGCGTCGGCAGACTGACAAATTACGACAAGCTTATTTTGGAAATTTGGACCGATGGGACAATTGAAGCCAGCAGTGCAATTACGGATTCGGCAAAAACATTAATGAGTTACTTTGCCCAAATCGTTAACCCTAAAGTAGTAGAAAAACAAGAAGAAGCCCCCAAGGATGAGTTGGGACTCACCGGTAAACTTTCAGTTGAAGAGATTGGACTTCCAACAAGAGTAGCCAATGCTTTGATTAAGGCAGGTTTTGAAACAGTTGAACAGCTTGCCCATGCAAAGAAAGAAGATTTGGTAAAAGTCAGAAACCTCGGTGAAAAATCCCTCAAAATTGTAGCTGCAGCACTCGGAACAAAAGGTGTCGAGTTCCTCGCAATTAAGTAAAACCTATGAACAAGAAAGTGTTCGGAAGAAAACTTTCCCGATCCCGTCCGGCTAGAGAAGCCCTGTTTGCCTCTTTAGCGAAGGCATTGATCATGAATGGGAAAATAGTAACCACTCGCGCAAAAGCAAAGGCGGTTATAGGGAGTGTGGAAAAAATGGTAACCCTTTCTAAAAAGGGAGGTCTTGCATCGAGGAGAAAGGTTTTGGGAAAGTTGGACAACAAAAGAGAAGCAACTGAAGTTCTTTTTAAAAACATCGCCAAAGCTTTTTCCGAGAAAAGCTCAGGTTTTGTAAGGTCTATTTCTCTTCCAAGGAGAGTTGGTGACAACGCACAAATGGTAAGATTGGAGTGGACGGAGAAAATTGAGTATGACACAAAAGTAAAAGAGGAAAAAAAGTCTAAAAAAACAATAAAAAAAGAAGAAAAGAAAGAAATTAAAAAAGTTATCAAAAAAGGAGAAAAATGAAAACATTTCAACCAACACCAAAAGATATTAAAAGAAAATGGCACTTAGTTGATGCCAAAGACGAAATCCTGGGAAGACTTGCAACCAAAGTTGCAGAATTTTTGACCGGTAAGGGGAAAACAACATTTAGCCGCCATATGGATACGGGGGATTATGTTGTTGTAATTAATGCAGAAAAAATAATGGTTTCCGGCAGGAAAGCATCACAGAAAGTTTACAGGACCCACTCGGGTTATCCTTCAGGATTTAAAGAAAAATCTTATGACATGGTAATGAGATCACATCCCGAAAGAATAATCGAGCACGCGGTTTCCGGCATGATTCCCGATAATCGTTTAAAAAGTGACAGGATGTTGAGACTTAAAGTAGTAGTCGGAGATAAAAATCCATATGAGGCAGAATTTAAGAAAGAAAACAAAGTTTCGACTTTGTCGTAAAAATGACAAAAATTAAAAAAATTGATTATATATTTGCAATCGGGAGAAGGAAAGAAAGCTCCGCCCGCATCAGGCTCTATCGTGGAAAAGGGGAAAACACAGTCAATGGAATGCCCGCCTCAAAGTATTTTCCGGGAGAGCTCAATGCAAAAGTAATTGCCAAACCATTTGGAGCTACAGAGACATCCGACAAATATTATTTTTCGGCAAAGGTTGCAGGGGGCGGAAAAGAAGGACAGCTGAATGCCCTTACTTTGGGAATTTCCAGAGGTCTTGTAAAAGTTGCGCCTGATAAAAATAAAATTATTTTGAAGAAATTGAATCTTTTAACCAGAGACTCCAGGGAGAGACAAAGAAGGATGGTTGGTAAGGGCGGAAAAGCCAGACGCGCCAAGCAAAGTCCGAAGCGTTAAAAAACAGTTGAAATTCTGAGCGCTGTCGAAGGATGATCCCCAAAAAAGATAAGCTTCTATACTAAACACGGCTTGCCTCTCGGTATTTTTAATACCTCGTGGTAAAATGGCTTTGAATTACGGGGTGTAGTTCACCGGTAGAATAGGCGCATGGGGTGCGTCTGAACTGAGTTCAATTCTCAGCACCCCGACCAAAAGTCGGATTATTAACTCCTGTTAAACTATATTCATTCTTATCAAAATGTTTTATTTCCAAAGTTTTGTCAGTCTTCAGCGCATCCAATAAAACCTGCGGCCACCTTCCTTCTTTTTTCCATTCTTTTATATTTGCAACAATATCAAAATTAATTGCTGGCAAATCGACTTTATGTCCCAATCTTTTTTCTTTAAACTCCGAGTTTCCCTCCTCCAATTGCCTTTGGCCTTCAGAGTGAATATATTCTACAGGAACTTCGGCTATTTTATCCTCACCGCCTAGGGATTCCAATATTGGGACTAAATTATAAACACTGGCTGAATATGTATCGATTTTATTTTTTCTATCCTCTTCCGAATAACCATCTGAATATTTATATTTTAGAAGCATTAAGTCAGTCGGATTTATTTCAACGTCTCCAATTTTAACCCGTTCGTTTCTAATTATCCGTGTACCATTTAACCTGTCCCAAAAATGAGGTTCTTTTGTTAATCCGGCAGCACTTTCTTGGTTTGCCATTTCAATATTTTGGTGTCTTTCTCCCCAAAATTGTTCTCTGGGCAAATTTGCCCCTAAATGTTTAGTATCCTGCCAGGGATTTTCATTGTATGGAATATTCACCCCTCTGTTCATCATTACTAAGATCTTGTTATCGGATAGCTTGTTTACAAAACTATCGTAATTTGAAGTTAAATCCTTTTCTATCTCTTGCATAATAAAGGCGCGTGTTTCTGGATATTTCGCCTTTGCCAACTCTATTGCCTCACGTCTAGCTTCACTGTAACCGGTTTTGCTTTGCATGTGCCAAACAACATTTTCACTTTTATCGCCCAGGTTTGATAATTTTCCTTTTAAATCAGAGATAAACTTTTTATCAGTTTCCTGACTAATAATAATTGAGGCTTTGCAACCTTTATCAACAGCTTTGACCAGAGAATCTATTGCTCTATGTCCCCTAATATTACCTTCTGTCCCATCAGTTTGATAATCCTTATAGAGAATACTGCCAATTACGCACGTTTCTTCCAAAGAAATTGGATAGAGTTCGCCAACTTCAGAATTATTTTCTGTTTCCATTCCTTAAAACAGTATAACAAATGAGGTTTAACGCTTTGGAGACTGTTTGGCGCGCCTTGCTTTTCCACCTTTTCCAACCATTCTTCTTTGCCTAATTCTGGAGTCACGGGTTAAAAGACCGAGCTTTTTCAAAACAAGTTTGTTTTTATCAGGTGCAACTTTTACCAAAGCTCTGGAAAGCCCCAACGAAAGTGCGCTTAGTTGTCCCTCTTTTCCGCCCCCGGCAACTTTGGCGGAAAAATAATATTTTTCTGATGTTTCAGTTGCACCAAACGGCTTGGCCATTAATTTTGCTGATAACTCACCCGGGAAATACTTGGCTGCGGGCATAGAATTAATGGTGTTTTCTGCCTTGCCTCTGTAAAGCCTGACACGTGCCGTGCTTTCTTTCCTTCTGCCTACCGCAAATATGTAATCTATTTTCTTTATTTTTGCCATTATTTCTTAAATTCTTTTTCGTAGGGATTTTTATCTCCGACCACCACTTTAAGTCTTAACATTCTTCCTTTTTTGAGACGGTTGTCGGGAATCATGCCGGAAACAGCATGTTCAATGATTCTTTCCGGGTTTTGTTCCATAACCATATCGTAAGTTCTTTGCTTAAATCCAGACGGATAGCCGGAATGTCTTTGGTAAAGTTTCTGCGATGCTTTCCTGCCGGTCACGGCAACTTTCTCAGCATTGATCACAACCACAAAATCTCCGGTATCCATATGCCTACTGAATGTCGATTTTCCTTTACCTGTCAAAAGATCTGCGATTTTGGTCGAAATCCGGCCCAAAATCTCGTCTTTGGCATCAACTAAATGCCAGCTTCTTTTGATTTCACTTTCTTTTGGCTGATATGTTTTCATAGATTGGTAATTAATAATCAGAAATTAGTCACTGCTTTTTTAGTCTTCTTAGATACCGGTTTGTTCACTTTTTTCTCCGTTTTTACTTCTTTCTTGCTTGCTTTCTTGCCAGTTTCTAATTTTTGATTTGCATTCCCTATTTTTTCCGTCCACTCCAATCTTACCATTTGGGCATTGTCACCGCGTCTTTTGGGAAGTGAAATTATTCTGGTAAAACCGGACGTTCTCTCGGAAAAAGCTTTGGCAATATCAGCGAAAAGTATGTTAACTTCCTCTCTGGAGTTATCGAGCATAGACATAACCTTTCTCCTACTGGTAATTCCCGATTTTCTGGCTAATGTGACCATTTTCTCCACATCGGGAGTTACCGCCTTTGCTTTTGCACGGGTGGTTACTATTTTTCCGTTAATAATCAACGCTTTTGCTAAAGATGTAAAAAGAGCTTCTCTAGCGGGTCGACTACGGGAAAGTTTTCTTCCGAACACTTTCTTGTTCATAAGTTTACTTAATGGCGAGGAACTCGACTCCTTTTGTTCCGAGCGCAGCAGCTACAATTTTGAGGGACTTTTCACCAAGGTTTCTAACTTTAACCAAATCTTCCTTCTTAGCGTGGGCAAGCTGCTCTACTGTTTCAAAACCGGCCTTAATTAAAGCGTTAGCAACTCTGGTAGGAAGCCCTATCTCTTCAACGGAAAGCTTGCCTGTGAGTCCCAATTCATCTTTAGGAGCTTCCTCTTTTTTCTCAACTACTTTGGGATTAACTATTTGATTAAAGTACCCAACCAAAACTTTTGCGGACTGGGTTATTGCATCTTCTGCTTCAATCGTTCCGTCTGTCCAAACTTCCAAAATAAGCTTGTCATAGTTGGTAAGTCTACCGACACGTGTTTCTTCAATTTTGTAGCTGACTCTTTTGACCGGTGAGAAGCTGGCATCAACCGGAATAAGACCGATCGTGTCGGAGGGTCTGTCTTCTGCGGGAGAAAAGCCAAAACCGCTTTCAACTGTCATCTCAGCTGATAGTTTTGTTCCTTTGTTGATTGTTCCCAAAACAAGCTCGGGATTTGCAACCGAAAGACCGCCGCTGACCTTAATATCTCCTGCCTTGAATTCTCCGGCTTTGTCGATTTCTAAAGTAGCTTTAACAGCTTTGTCTGTGTTGCCTGAAAACCTGACTTTTTTGAGATTAAGAATAAATTCAACCGTATCTTCTTTCATCCCGGCAAGGGTTGAAAATTGGTGCTTAACTCCTGCAATCTTAATAGAAGTGACTGCTGCTCCCGGAAGAGATGTCAAAAGCACCCTCCTTAGGGCGTTTCCGATGGTTAAACCATATCCTTGCTCAAGAGGTGAAATAACAAACCTTCCGTAATTGGTTTCTTTCTTTTCTTTGTTGATTTCAAATGTTGGCTCGTTCATATTTTTACCTTAGACTAGGTATTCTACTATCATCTTGAATAGAATTCAACTATGTCTTGCTCACTGACAGGCTCAGTTATATCTTCACGTTTCGGCTGAGCTGAAATTTTACCCACAAAAGCCTTTCTTTCAAGCCAGGATGGAAGCTTAAAATCCTTTTGTTCAAGAACCTTTTTGATTTCGGGAATGTTTGTGGCTTTAGGATCAAGAGCGATAACGTCTCCCACTTTTACACTGAAAGAGGGAATGTTTACCTTTTTGTCATTTACTAAAACGTGCCTGTGAGAAACTATTTGTCTGGCGGCTGGCCTGCTCGGAGCGAATCCAAACCTGAAAATTACATTATCAAGTCGTTTTTCAAGACTAATTAAAAGCGCTTCTCCCGTATTGCCTTTGGATTTAAAGGCCTCTGTCATATACCTTCTGAACTGTTTTTCCAAAACTCCATAAAGCCTTTTGACTTTTTGTTTTTCCCTAAGCTGTTTTCCATATTGAGAAGAGCCTCTTGTTCCTTTCGGTCCATGAACTCCCGGCGGAACATTAAGTCTTGTCAACTTTGCCCCACTACTAAAAATATCAAAGGCCTCGCGTCTTGATAATCTGTCTTTTGGTCCTACGTATTTTGCCATATATTAATAATTTTATACTCTCCTCTTTTTCTTAGGTCTTGGTCCGTTGTGAGGAACCGGTGTGACATCAGCGATTAATGCAATTTTTACCCCAGCCGCTTTAATCGCACGAAGTGCCGCATCTCGTCCTGCCCCAGGACCCTTAACGTAAACTTCTACTTCGTTAACACCAAATTCACCTTTGGCTTTGTTAATAACTTTTTCAACTGCGGTGGTAGCTGCAAAGGGTGTCGCACGTCTCGTTCCTTTGAATCCTGCCGCCCCGGATGAACCCCAAGCTAGAGTTTCACCTTTCATGTTGGTTGCGGTCACTAACGTATTGTTGAACGAGGCAGAAATATAAACCCTCCCGAACCCTACTTCTCTGTTTATTTTCTTGGTTTTAGTTGTCATATAACTTTATTTCGTTTTCTCGTTTTTAGCCGCAGTCATTTTACTCAAAGCTTCTTTCTTAAAGGCTCCGATTGTCTTTCTCTTCCCACGTTTTGTACGTGCATTGGTTCTGGTTCTCTGACCTCTGACCGGAAGCCCTTTGGTGTGCCTCATACCCCGGTAAGAACCGATAACTTGCAATCTTTGGATATTTTCGCGGACAACCCTTACTAAATCTCCTTCAATTTGATATTTCTCAAGTTCGGTGCTGATTTTGGAAATGTCGTCACTCGAAAGATCTGAGACTCTTTTTTTAACATCTATGCCGCAATTTTTAAGAACTTTCTTAGATAGAGTCCAACCCAAACCCATAATATTGGTCAATGCATAGTCGACTTTCCAATTTTCTTGTAAATCAATACCGGCAATTCTTGTCATTTTTATTGTTTATAAAAAATTAACCCTGGCGCTGCTTTCGTCATCCCTGACGTTGCTTATGCCTGGGATTTATGCAAATGATGTATAACACGCCGCGGCGCTTAACAATCTTGCAATCTTTACATCTGGCTTTAATCGAACTAATTACTTTCATACTATATAATTCCTTTCCTTACTTAGCTATATCAAATTCCCTCAGTATTTATAAACTATCCTACCCCTACCTTCATCGTAAGGCGTCATTTCAACCTTAACCCTATCGCCGGGAAAAACTCTGATATAGTTCCTGCGCATCTTCCCTGTTAAAGTAGCCAAAACACTCCTTCCGTCTACAAGATCAACTCTGAACATTGTGTTAGGAAGGGCTGCCGACACAGAACCATCTACTTCGATTACGTCCTTGGTTTTCATCTCGTCAATACTTTAGTTCCCGCTCCAGTGATAGCAACAGTTTCCTCAAAAAGTCCTGACATTTTACCATCCCGCATAGCAATTGTCCACCCGTCCTCGAGTATTTCAACTTTGTCGCTGCCGGCTGCATACATCACTTCAACCGCCAAAGTCATCCCCTGTCCGATTTTCGGACTATCTTCGATTCTTCCAGGCACGAAACAGGGGATTTGGGGGTCTTCATGCAAATATTTCCCGACACCGTGTCCCACCAAGGCTTTGATTGTGTTATATCCTCGGGATTCAATAACCTTCTCGATAGCCTGCGAAATTTCATAAAGATAATTACCTTCTCTGGCCGCTTTTAGTGCCTGCTCCAGAGCTTCTTTTCCTGTATTGAGAAATCTTTTTGTCTCAGGATTGGGATTAACTGCCACACTAATTGAAGCGTCCGTATGAAAACCCTTGTAATAAAGACCTACATCGATGCTTACAAGATCTCCGTCCTTAAAGACAACGTCAGCTGTAGGTATTCCGTGAACTATTCCTTCGTTAGTGTTTATACAAGTCGCCCAGTGGTAACCCGGCTCTTTGGTGAAAGAGGGCTGTCCACCTTCATCCTTAATTAACTTCATTGCCAAAGTTTCAATATCCAGTGCACTTACCCCGGCTTTAACAGAATCTGCCAAAGATTTTTTGATACGTCCCAGTTTGGCGCCGCCTTCAGCCATTAATTGCATTTCGTCAGGAGATTTAAGAATAATCATTTTTGCGAAGCCTCAGAAACTATTTTCTCTAAATCTTTGGCAATTTCTTCAATCGGCCTATCTCCGTTGACCCTTGTCAGCTTGCCTTTTAAGTCCAGATAATCAATAAGCTCTTTAGTATTATTTATATAATATTCGAACCTGGTTTTGACGGATTCGGGCTTATCATCTTCTCTTTGGATTAATTGCCCGCCGCACTTATCACAAATTCCGGAGATTTTAGGCGGATTACTTTCGGTGTTATAAATTTGCCCGCATTTACTACACATCCATCTTGAAGAAATTCTTTTGATTGCAACTTCCATTGGAACTTCCAGCGAAATGACTATATCAATATCGTCTCCCTTGGTCTTAAGGAAATTATCCAGCGCTTCGTATTGGGAAACAAATCTTGGAAAACCTTCAAACAAAATATCTTTAAGATCCGGCTTATTTTTTTGTAAGAAATCCAAAACATGCATAGTTATTTCCTCCGGGGGAATAAGTTTGCCGGAGGTAACTATTTCTTTAATTCTAGGATCTTCCGCTGCCAACTTTCTAGCAATATCACCTGTAGAGAGATGAAAAAGGCCGAATTTTTGGCATAAAATCTCCGCCTGGGTGCCTTTACCTGATGCCGGGGATCCGAGTAAAACAATATTCATTGTTAATTGAAACCCTCATACCTTTCCATAACCAACTCCCCCTCAATTTCACGAATGATTTCTAAAACTACCGAAACAACGATTAAAATACTTGTACCGCCGATGGCCAAATTGCTGGCACCTAATGATTTTTGGAAAAGTGAAGGAAGTACTGCAATAAGTCCTAAAAAGACACCGCCGACAACCGTAATTCTGGAAAGAACGTGGGATAGGTATTTTTCTGTTTCTTTTCCGGGTCTGATACCGGGAATAAACCCTCCGCCTTTTTGCAAATCTTCAGATATTTTTTCCGGATTAAAAACAACTGCCGTGTAAAAATATGTAAAGCCAAAAACCATAAGAAAATAAACAACATTGTACAAAAGGGTTCCGGAATTAAAATTTGCGCTTACTCCGATAGCAAAATTTGCAATCTTTTCATTGGGGACACTGGCCAAAAATTGGCTGATCATCGAAGGCATAAGTACTAAGGATACCGCAAAGATAATAGGTATAACGCCTGCCTGGTTAAGTCGTATCGGCAAATATGAGGAGGCAACCAAACCTGACTGTGTTCTTCTTTTGGCATAGTGAATTGGTATTTGTCTTGTAGCTTCACCGAACAAAACCACCAATCCCACAATTAGAACGATGACCAATATAAAGATAATAGTCTTTAAAATATCCTGGGATTGAAAAATACTGACGGATTGCCCCAAGGTGATAGGTAGTCTGGCAACGATTCCGACAAAGATAAGCAAAGAAACTCCGTTTTTAAATCCGTATTCGGAAATAAGTTCTCCCAGCCAAACCGCAAAAATGGTACCGGCCGTCATGGTTACAACTAGAGATAAGAGAGCAACGGGTGAGAGATCCGGAATAATATTTTGTCCTTTTAGGAGAGCGTACATTCCGAAAGCCTGAAGAGCCGCCAAAGGAACTGTCAAAAGTCTGGTATATTGGTTTATTTTTTCCTGACCGTACTCACCCTCTTTTTGCAGTTCCTGAATTGAAGGAACAACATATCCTAAAAGTTGGAAAAATATCGAAGCATTGATGTAAGGATTAAGTCCTAAGGCCAGAATAGAAAAATTTGCCAAGGTTCCTCCGGAAAATACATCCAAAAGAGAAAGTAGCGGGCTTCCTGAAAACAAAGCTTGAAGCGTATCCCTGTCTATTCCGGCTGCCGGAATATGCGCGGCAAGTCTGAAAACAACTAAAATTAGTCCCGTAATTAAAAGTTTTTTCCTAATGGAAGGAGTTTTGAAGGCCTTTACAAAAAACTTAACAATCGAATTAAACATTGTATAAGGATTATATCCCAAATCTGATCCTGAAACCACACGCGGAATCCCTTCTCTAACAATTTTATTTGGAAGCTTTCTTAGGGGCGGATTTTTTGGCTTTGAACTCAACGTATTTTTGTTTTCTGGTCTTCTTTGGATGAAATTTTCCCTTTCCACGCATTAAAGGAAGTCTTTTAAGATATGACTTTCTCATTTTCATTCCTTCAAAAAGAACTCCGATTGTGCCTCGACTTTTTTGTCCTTTTTGTCCACGGCCCGAGGTATGGGAACCTTTTCCACTTCCCATTCCGCGTCCGACTCTTTTTTTGCTTTTCGCTATGACTTTAGGTAATTGTGTGTTCATTTTCTTTTTGTATTAACCATTTCTGAGATAGTATCCAAGGCTTTTAGCGTTGCGTAAACATTGGAAACTTTATTTTTGGTTCCCAAAATCTTACCTACGGCGTCTCTTATACCGGCTGCTTCCAAAACAACCCTCATAGGGCCTCCTGCAATAATACCGGATCCGGGCGGGGCCGGTTTAAGTAAAATTTTGGCTGCCGAAAATTTTTCGTTCACCGAATAGGGGATGGTTGTACCAACCAAAGGAACTAAAATTAATTTTCTTTTTGCAGCGCTAATTGATTTTCTGATGGCATTTCTGACATCTTTGGCTTTGGCAAGTCCTACCCCGACTTTTCCTTTTCTGTCTCCGACAACAACAAGCGCCGAAAATCTGATTTGGTTTCCACCTTTAGTCTTTTTGGAAATACGGTTAATTTGAACCACTGTTTCCTCAAATTCCTTGGGCGGTCCGTCATAATTTGTGTTTGATCTTCTATTAAAGTTTCCCATATGCTTAGAACTCCAACCCTCCTTTTCTGGCTCCGTCGGCTAAGGCTTTAACTCTGCCATGGAATCTGAATCCGTTTCTGTCAAAAACAACTTTCTTTATTTTCTTGGCTATGGCTTTTTTGGCCAATTCTTCACCGACATTGGCCGCAATTTGAGTTTTGCTTTCTTTGGCTTTTGCCTTAATCCCCAAATCGGAAAATGCTACCAAAGTCTTGCCTTTTATGTCGTCAATAATTTGTCCGTAAATATGAGTATTAGAACGAAAAACAGAGAGTCTCGGACGTTCGGTTGTGCCGATAATTTTAGCACGAACTCTGTTTTTTCTCTGTGTGTATCTTTTTGCTTTAATTTTTAAAATTTTCATAAATTTAATTTTTAAGCCGCGCCGCCTGTCTTGGCTGCTGCTGCTTTACCGGCTTTGCGCCTGATAACCTCATCAATATATTTAATTCCTTTTCCTTTATAAGGTTCGGGTGGCTTAACTGCTCTGATATTTGCAGATACCTGTCCGACAAGCTCTCTGTCGTGCCCTTCAACTGTAACGATGTTTTTCTCAACTTTAAAAGTAATTCCTTCCGGAGCTTTTATTTTAACCGGATGGGAAAAACCGACTGTCAAAGACAGTTCTCCCCCGGAAGTTTCTGCCCTAAAACCGGTTCCTACCAATTCTAGTTGTTTGTTCCAACCTGTGGAAACTCCGGTTACATCATTATTGATAAGTGCTCTTGTTGTTCCAAAAAGGGACATGACAAATTTACCCGATCCTCTTGTGCTGACAACTACTTTACCATCTTCAACGACAACGGCAATTTCCGGCGCAAAATGGCGTTTCATTGTTCCTTTCGGACCTGCTATCGTTACTGTATGGCCAGAGACTTCTGCTGTGACTCCTGCTGGTAATGTGACTGGTTGTTTACCGATTTTTGACATATCTTTTAAGATTATAAAATTTCTGCTATCACTTCTCCTCCGCTTCTTTCCTTAATCGCCCTAATGGATGACGTCATCCCCTTTGGTGTCGAAATCAGAAAAACGGAGGGTCCTTTCTTTTTTTCCAACTCGTCTGCTCCCATATATACCCTAAGACCGGGCTTTGAAATAAGCTTCAAATCCATAAGTCTGGGTTTTTTGTCTTTAAAAGTTAGGGTAACAGTCAATATCCCCTTTTCATTTTTGACCGTTTCGATAAAGCCCATTTTCTTTAGAGCCTCTGCAATAGCAACCAATTTTTTATTCGAGGGGAGTGTAAGCTGCTTATTTCCTGCCATGGCAACATTTTTAATTCTGATTAAAAAGTCTCCTACCGAATAATTGGTTGTTGTTTGTTTCATATTATTTTTCATTTTTCAATATTACCAAGATGCCTTTCTGACACCCGGGATTTCACCTTTCAGGGCATGTTCTCTAAAACAGAGTCGGCAAAGCCCGTATTTGCGCATATACCCGCGGGATCTTCCGCAGATTTTACACCTGTTTCTGTATCTGACTTTAAATTTAAGTTTTTTTGTTTCCCTTACTTCTTTGGCTGTTGTACTCATTTAGTTTCTCCTTTCTCGAAAGGCATGCCCAAAAGCTCCAAAAGTCTTTTTGACGTATCCTTATCCTTAGCCGTTGTAACAATGCTTATTTCAAAACCGTGAGCACTCGCGCTTTTGGTCGAGTCTATTTCAGGAAAAACAGTGTGTTCGGAAAAAGCTAATGTGTAATTTCCCATTTTATCAAATGATTTATCAGAAACCCCTCTGAAATCGCGAAGTCTGGGCAAAACTATTGAAAACAACCTATCCAGGAAAGAATACATTCTTTCTCCTCTCAGAGTGGCACTAAGTCCTACGGGCATCCCGGCTCTAAGCGAGAAACTGGCAATAGATACTTTAGCATTCCTAACCGAGGGGGATTGTCCCGTTATTAGTGATAAATCTTTTTTCAAAGCATCCATGGCCTGCTGATTTTTGGACAAACTGCCAACACCCATGTTGACAACAACCTTCTCTACTTTCGGAACAGCGAAAGTGTTTTTTATATCAAACTCCTTAATCAAGGCCGCCTTGACTTCTTTTTCGTATTTTTCCTGTAATCTGTTTATCATTTGGTATCTATTTCCTTTCCACACTTCTTACACATTCTGACTTTCTCTTCGCCTGCAAACCCAAATCCTACTCTGGTCATTTTCTTACATTTCGGACAAACCAAAGCTATTTTGCCAAAACCCAATGCCCTTGGTATGTCATAAATTCCGCCTTTAACGTCGCCGAAACCTTTGACGTGTTTTTTGTAAAGATTAACACCGGGGATTATGGCTTTATTTTCAACCGGCAAAATCTTTTCGATTTTACCCTCCCTGCCTTTATCTTTACCTGCTGTTATTTTAACTGTATCTCCTTTTTTAAATTTCAACATATTTTTTAAACCACTTCACGGGCAAGTGACGCAATTTTGTTATAGCCTGCTTCTTTAACTTCACGAGCAACCGGTCCTAAAATTCTGGTGCCTCTGGGCAATCCCTGTTTGTCGATAACCACACCTGCGTTGTCATCAAATCTGATATAGCTTCCGTCTTTTCTCCTAACCTCTTTGTGTGTACGGACTATTAACACCTTCACTTTTTCGTGATCTGTCACAATCCCGGCCGGATCTGCACTTTTGACTACTCCCAAAACGACATCCCCTAAAGTTGCAAATCTGCCAACTCTACCGGGAACACCGATCACCTGGATGCGCTTGGCGCCGCTATTGTCTGCCGGAATTAACATAGTTCTCAGTTGTATCATTTCTTTGCCTCCTTTTTATTTCCACGAACCTGCAATATCTTCCACTTTTTAGACTTCGAGTATGGCCGGGAATCTGCAAACTTAACCATATCCCCAACCTTGACTCCGGTTTCGTCCTGAACATGATATTTGGTTGACCTTTTAAATCTCTTTTTGTAAAGAGGGTGGATTTTAACTCTCTCCACTTCAACAGTTGCAGTTTTATCCTGCAAACCTACTACTTTTCCGGTAAATACTTTCATAATTTGATTACGCTCACCCCCTATGGTGATTTTAGGCGTTCTCCTTTCCTTTTTCTTTAATCTCGACTTTTTTCTCCAAACTCTCGATGATGTCTTTTTCTCTGGCCAAGGTTAGTATTTTAGCAATTTCGGATCGGAAATTCCTGGCCACTTTAAGATTCTTCTCTTTCCCGCTTAAAATTTTCATTTTTGCTTTTTCAGCCTCGACTTTTTTGTCCATAACAATTTTCCTTAACTCCTTGGCCGTTTTCGATCTTAATTCTTTAAATTCTTTTCTTTTCATTTTTAAAATTATTCTTCAATCCTGCTGACAACTTTGATATCAATCGGTAACTTCGCAGAAGCTTTTCTGAAAGCTTCTTTAATGGCCGCCGGATCGGCACCTGCCACCTCAAAAAGTATCAATCCGGGTTTGACAACTGCAACATAAGTTGAGATGTCGCCCTTTCCTCCACCCATTCTTTTTCCTGCCGGACGGCTGGTAATGGGTTTATCGGGAAAGACTCTTACCCAGACCTTTCCCCCTCTTTTCAGAGAATGGGTAATGGTGCGCCTGGCTGCTTCGATTTGAGCGGAAGTGATCCAGGCAACCTCTTGAGCTTTCATTCCATAATCACCAAAGGCAATGCTGTTCCCGCGGGTAGCAGGACCCTTACGTCTGCCTCTAAAATCTTTTATATATTTTCTTCTTTTCGGTTGTAACATATCAATAAATTTCTAATTAGGCCTCAGCTTTTTTGTGTATCCAAACTTTTACCCCGACATATCCTCTTTTTAAAAGAGCTGGGATTTGAGCATAATCGATATTCTCACGTAACGTTTGTGCGGGTACAGAACCCTCATGGAAAGTTTCAACGCGGGATATTTCAGCACCGTTAATACGGCCTGCCAAAACAACTTTAATCCCAAGAGCCCCTCCGGCCATAACTCTTTCAATGGCTTTTTGGACTGCACGTCTATGAGGAATTCTTCTCTCCATCTCTCCGGCAATTCTATCTGCTACTAAATATGCCGAAAGCTCGGGATTTTTTACCTCATTAATTCTGATATCAATTTTAATGTCCTTGACCGCTTTCTTTCTGACATCGCTCATAATTTTCAGGATAAATTTCTTGACGTCTTCAATTCCGGTTCCGCCATGTCCGATGACTACGCCCGGACGGCTGACCGTGATGATAACCACCATGCTTTTGGGCAATCTTTCAATTTCGACTCCGGTAACTCCTGCAAGTTTAAGTTTCTTGGTTAGCTCTTCTCTGATTTTTATGTCTTCGATCAAGAAATTCTTAAAACTTGCGGAGTCGGCAAACCATCTTGATTTCCAAGGTAGGAAGGTTCCGACTCTCATTCCGATTGGATTAGCTTTTTGTCCCATTTTTATTAAATTCTAAATTCGAATATCTAAATCCGAAAATTAAGATTTTGCCTCCTTTCTTTTTTTCTCTACTTTTTTGATTTCTTCTTTAGCGCCCTCATCTTCTTTTTTCTCTATTTGTTTAGAATCCAGAACTTCTGGTTTAGCATTTGTTGCCAAGACAACCCTGATATGTGCCATCCTCTTTTTAAACGGGTGCCACATGCCACGACTTGCAGCTCTGCCTCTTTTAAGACGTGGTCCTTCATTGACCTGAATTTCTTTAATTACAAGATCGGTTTCAGAAACCCCGGCAAACTTAGCAGCAGCAATTGCATTTTTGATTACTTTAGAAACCTCGATAGCAGCTCTTTTTTGGACAAAAGGCAGTTTTTCGACCGCTTCTGCCGGTTTCATTTTCTTGACAAGCGCAGTAACAAGCCTGATTTTTCTAGGGCTCATTAGTAAATATTTTTGTGTTGCTATAAATTGTTTTTCCATTTTTTTTGTTTTTACGTCGTCAGATAAAAAATCTTAGGTCTTATCCATAGTCCTCTTAACGATTTCTCCATGTCCCCTAAATGTTCTGGTCGGAGAAAATTCTCCAAGTCTGTGACCGACCATGTCTTCAGTAATAAAGACATCAATAAATATACGTCCGTTATGAACCTGGAAATACTTACCGACGAAATCCGGGGAGATCTGAGATCTCCTTGACCAGGTTTTAATGGGGCTTTCTTTGGCTCCCATTCCTTTTTCAACTTTTTTGACTAGTATCGGGTCTACAAACGGCCCTTTTTTAGAACTTCTTGCCATATTATTTTTAACCTAAAATTGATTTTCCTCCTCTTCTTTGAACAATCACGCGGTTGGAGTAACGGGATTTGTTTCTCGTTTTACCAACAGCTTTTCTTCCATAAAAAGTCTTCGGATACTTCATACCAACACCGCTTCGACCCTCTCCGCCTCCGTGAGGATGGGAGTGGGGATTCATAGCCACACCGCGAACTTGCGGCCTTTTACCCATATGCCTAACACGTCCTGCTTTTCCTAATTTTCTATTTTTTGCATTGACGTTCCCAATCTGGCCAATTACCGCCACACATTCAGGGTCAAACTTCCTTATTTCACCAGAGGGTAGTTTAACCAAAACCCAACCTGTTTTTCCAGTAGATAAATTTTCCTCTTTTCCGAATATCATCGCAACATTTCCGGCACCTTTGACCATTTGGCCTCCTTTTCCGTGTGTAATTTCAATATTGTGAACCGGGGTTCCTACGGGAATAACCCTCAAAGGCAATGCATTACCGGCTTCGGTCGGGGCAACATCGGAGGCAATTACTTTAGATCCGACTTTAAGGCCTACCGGGCTAATGATATAACGTCTGTCACCGTCTTCGTAAATAACTAGCGCGATATCGGCGTTTCTGTTGGGATCGTATTCAATCTTCTCAACAACTCCCCAAATATCCTTTTTGTCGCGCCTAAAATCAACTTCACGCAAAAATCTTTTTTCACGACCACCCTGGTGTCTGACGGTAACACGTCCGTTTGACCTTCCTGATTTTTTAGATAATATGCTTTTTAAAGTTTTCATAAATTAATTATTTTTTGCTTTCTTCGAAAACATCAATCTTGTCCCCGCTTTTAAGTGTGATTACAGCTTTTTTAACGGCCTGAATAGAAAAATTCCTACCGCGGGCGTTTCTACCTTTTTCCGGTCCGACCTTCATGGTTCTTACATCAATTACTTTTACGCCAAATAGTTGGGTAATTTTGGCAGCTATTTGTTTTTTATCCATGCCTACCGAAACCTGAAAGGTGTAATTTCCGTTCTTGGCTTCTCTTAGACTTTTTTCTGTAAAAATCGGTTTTAACATGGTTATTTCTTAATTTCCTTTTTTGCGACTTTCTTAACTGTTTTTGCTTTCTTGGTTGCTTCTTTACTCCCGCTGACTTTATTTTCAGCAAAGATTTCCTCATCCATAATTATTGTTCCACCCCTATAAATATCCAGGGCGCTAACGTCCTTGTAGAGAAGACAGGAGGCATCAACCAAGTTTCGTAAAACTTTAATGCTGCCTGAGGCATTGTTGGCTAAAATAAAAGTAAATCTCTTGGCTTTGACCGCCTTTTTTAAGGCATCGACAAGTTCGCCTGCGGCTTTGGTTTTTTCTAATTTGGAAATTCCGGAAACAAAAATCAGTTTTCCTTCATTGGCTTTTAATGCGAAAGCCATAAATTTGGCTTTACTTTTAATGTCGTTGGTCAGATTCAAGACTCTTCTGACCGGCCTTGGTCCCAAGGCAACTCCGCCACCGACAAAAATGGGGGCTCTGCGGCTACCATGCCTGGCACCACCAGTTCCTTTTTGTCTGTAGAGTTTCTTGGTTGTTCTCAAAACCTCAGCTCTTGTTTTAGTCTTCCTCAAACCCACATGGCTTCTTTCCTCGTAAACATACAAAGCCTGTGCTAAAAGAGGTAAGTTTACTTTTACACTAAACTCCTTAGGCAAATTTGTGTCTTCTATCTTGGTACCTTTAGATGTGAATGTTTGTACTTTCATATTTTTATCTTAAAAAACTCTGTTTATGCTTGTGCCTGTTGTTCAGGTTTAGCTTCTTCCGGTTTTGCCGGTTCCCCGGCCTTTTCTTCAGCTACAGCCTGACCTTCTGCAGGGGCTTCACCCTCAACCACTTGAGCTACTGTTTCCTTCTCCAAATCTTTTAAGCTTCCGGATTTAATCTTCCTGATTGTTAAAATCGCGCCTGTTATTCCGGGAACTTGTCCGGAAATTTCGATCTCACCGGTTTCTTCATTTACCGAAATAATGTGCAAATTTTTAATAGTTACTTGTTCTGTCCCCATTCTTCCGGCCATTTTTTTGCCTTTGTAAACTCTACCCGGAGTGGTTGTTTGCCCGATTGATCCCGGAGCCCTTTCACGATCGCTCTGTCCGTGTGTCCTGGGTCCTCCCTTAAAATGGTGCTTTTTAACAACACCGGCAAATCCTTTTCCTTTAGAAATTCCGGTTACAGCGATAATATCTCCGCGCTTCAAAACCTCGGATACTTTGATAACATCGCCAACTTTAAATTCCGGCTCTTTATCCAACCTGATTTCTCTTAAAACTTTTGGAAATTTTTGTTCCTTTGCTGTTTCTTTTAAATGTCCCTGGAGTGATTTTGAGGTGTTTTTTGATTTCTTTGAGGAAAAACCTAGTTGGACTGCGTAGTAACCGTCTTTTTCGACTTTTTTAATTTGAGTCACGACACAAGGTCCCGCCATTACTTTGGTAACGGGAATCCTAAACCCTTGTACAAAGGTCTGACTATTTACACCTTTCGAACCTAAAATAGTATTAATCATGCTTGTTGTGAACCCAGATCCGGCTCTCACGAGTCGAACAGGCATTAAACAAAAGGCGCCTTCTCGAGGCGCTTTCCTGAAGCTACCTAGCGAAGACTGTCTTTGTGGCTGACTTTGATCATAACCACCATATTGTTATGACGGCAATTATATCAGAAGTGATATGCCTACGCAAGCCGTGGGGCGGTTTTTTCCAAAAATTCCATAGCAAATTCTTCCCTAACCAAATCTTCCGCCTTCTGCCAGTCCTCATCCGGAGTACCGTCTCTACCTTCGGCCAGCCGTTCCTGGTATAACTCAAATGCCTTCATAGCCACCTGGCTATCACATCCTAAGTATTTGTCCCAAGAGAGGTGCTTTTCGATAATGCCAGCCACGTCCAGGGACAACTCTTTACTCATAGCTAAATATAATATTTATGCAAGTTGAGTATCAAGTGGATTTCAGACAATAACCACTAAAAACGAGGCAATAATGGCTGCTACTGCGAGCGCACTCCTTTGTAGTTTGTTGTAGTGTACAAGCCAGAAAAATGGCACCGCAGGGGCAAGATACCTTCCCAAGTTTTCCAAAAAAGGAACCAGATTTACGCTCAAGGTAAAAAGGTAGAGACCGGTAATAATCCAAAATTCGAGGCCTTTTGTTTTAAATGTTTTAATGTACATTAGAACATAGAAAATCACGTAAAAAAATCCTGAGATAAAAATCTTGTACCAACCCCACCTTATGGCCCTGATCAAATCCTGCACCAGCTGTATTGCCCCAAAACTTATTCTTTCGGGATGCAGCGCTTGATAGGCGAAAAGCTGATAAAAAGGATTTTCATATCCAAAAAAATGGATATTGTATAAAGAAAGTAAAAGTACTGGCATTAAAAAATACGACAAGCCTGCAAAAACCTTGCGGAATTCCTTTTTTAATAGCATATAAACAAAAACTCCAGCCATAACAGCTACTCCCGCGAGCCTAAACCAAACTGAAATGCCGATTACCAGAAAGGCCAAATTATAACGCCTGCCTTTTATTAAAGAGTAGCCAAGAATCAATAAAAAAATGAACGGATATTCCGTGTCTATTAGCGAAGCAAGATTTAAAAGTATAGGAGGAAACACCAGTGGCAAAAAACTCAAATTTGATTTGGTTAATTTATATAAAAGTAGGTAAGAACCGATAAACGACAAAAATGTAATTAAATAACCTGCAACATAAAAATCTCCCGCCAAATAATGCAAAATGTAAATTAAAATCGGGAGACCGGGAAGCAACCTCGAATCAAAAAAGGATATTTGACCTATGTCTGAAGGTAGGTGCTCTGCATATCCTACATAATTGTCCTGCTGCCATGTGCCTTGTGTATTTCTAAAAAATGCCAGAAAAACGGCCAAAACAAGACAGACTAAAAACCACTTATGTTTAATTATTTTAGCCGGCATGCGGAAGTATTATACTGCTAAAACATGATACTTATAACAGGCGCGTCGGGATTCATCGGCAAAAAACTTTTACCCTTAATCAAGCAAAAACATCCCGGTGAAAAGGTGTTTATTCTGGATGCAAAAAAGCACGATTTAGCAACCGGCAAGGGGCTTGAGAAAATACCAAAGAACTCAAGGCTTATTTTTCATCTTGCGGCCGCCACTGACACTTCAAAGCGCAATCAAAAATGCAACGATATCGGAACAAGGAATTTATTAAAAGCTCTCCCCCGATTGGGACCGGACACACATTTTATTTTTACCAGCTCTCAGGCAATTTTTTCCGGTAGAAGAGATACCCAAAAGCCGATAGATAATAATACCGAGCCGTACACTAACAACAAATACGGCAAAACAAAACTTGAAGCCGAAAAAATACTTATTACAGAATCTAAAAAGAAGGGCTTTAAATTGACAATCATAAGACTTCCGACTGTTTGGGGAGAAAATCCGAGAAAAAATAGTTTTTTAAATTTTCTGAGAAAGCTTGTAGACAAAAAGTCCCTTTTTGCGAGGCTAGATTGGCCCGGGAAAGTAGCTTTGATCTATGTTGATGACGCAGTAAAATTTATACTTAAGTCTTCGCAGATGAGTCCGCAGGTGATTTCCTTTGCCGCAGAAAACCTCACGTTGGCGGAAATATTTGAAAAAATTTATATCTCCAAAAACAAGAAATATAAAAAAATTGAGGTACCAAAATTTGTTTGGGGATTGGCTAAAAAATTAAGGCCGTATTTAAAATATTTTGAGCCTATTTTACCAATTAAAATCTTTAACTATTTTTGGAGAGCCTCAATCGTGGTGGATAGTCCTTTATCTTGTAAGGTGAACTTGAAAGGAATTAAATTTAAATAATTAAGCCAAGAGGCTTACATCTTGATCTCGATACTTACGCCCGCCGGAAGATCTAAATTCCCAAGGGAATCAACTGTGCGCGCACTGGGATCAATAATATCGATAAGTCTTTTATGCACCAGAACTTCATAATGTTCCTGCGCGTCTTTGTCTGTAAATGGAGATTCCTTGACGGCCATCATGCTTCTTTTTGTAGGGAGTGGAATTGGTCCTACAATTTTTGCACCAGTAGCTAGAGCGGTATCGACTATTTTTGCTGCCGCCTCATCTACTACTCTATGATCGTAACTTTTGAGTTTTACTCTAAGTCTTGAGCTTGCCATCTTAAGGTTAATGTGCTTCCGCCGCCTTGGCGCAATTATTTAAGGATCTTGGTTATGACTCCGTCACCTACGGTGTGTCCACCTTCTCTGATTGCAAATCTGAATCCTTCTTCCATGGCCACAGGCTGAATAAGTTTAACGGTCATCTTGGCATTGTCTCCGGGCATGACCATCTCGATTCCTTCCGGAAGTGTGGCTTCTCCTGTAATGTCTGCAGTCTTAATGTAAAACTGGGGTTTGTAACCGCTAAAGAATGGTGTATGACGTCCGCCTTCTTCCTTGCTCAAGATATAAACTTCAGCTTCAAAATCTGTGTGAGGTGTCAATGAACCCGACTTGGCTAAAACCTGACCGCGCTCAACCTGGCTTTTCTCAATTCCGCGAAGCAATACTCCGACATTGTCGCCTGCTTGAGCTTCGTCAAGGGTCTTCCTAAACATCTCAAGACCTGTAACAACCGATTTCTGAGTCTCTTTAAGTCCGACTATCTCAATTTCTTCGTTGACTTTGATAATACCTCTGTCAACCCTACCTGTAACAACAGTTCCGCGTCCTTGAATTGTAAATACATCTTCAACAGCCATTAAGAAAGGTTTGTCGATTTCGCGGACAGGATCAGGAATATAGGTATCGACAGCTTCCATTAATTCTTCAATCTTTTTCTCGGCTTCTGCGTCGCCTTCAATAGCTTTCAAAGCGCTTCCTCTAATTACCGGAACTTCATCTCCCGGGTAACCGTATTTTTTAAGAAGTTCTCTTACATCTGCCTCGACCAAATCAATAAGTTCGGGGTCGGAAACCATGTCGCATTTGTTAAGGAAAACTACAATTGCAGGAACATTAACCTGTTTGGCTAAAATAACATGCTCGCGGGTCTGGGGCATTGGACCGTCGGCTGCTGAAACAACCAAAATTGCTCCATCCATTTGAGCTGCACCGGTGATCATGTTTTTGATGTAATCAGCATGACCCGGGGCATCAATATGGGCATAGTGCCTCTTAGTTGTTTCGTATTCTTGGTGGGAAAGATTGATTGTAACTCCTCTTTCTCTTTCTTCCGGAGCACTGTCAATATCTTCGTATTTCTTGGCTTGTGCAAGGCCTTTTTTGGCCAAAACCATAGTGATGGCTGAAGTTAAAGTTGTTTTACCATGGTCAACATGACCAATTGTTCCAACATTTACGTGTGGTTTTGCTCTCTCAAATTTTTGTTTTGCTTCACCTGCCATAGGTATATATTATATTACCGACTTTTTTAACTTACAAGGGTTAATTTCCTTGCCGGAGATTGAATTATAGCTGAGGCTAATCGTGCCTGTCAATAGTATTTTTAGCCTCTGGGCATTTCAACCTTACCGCTCTTCGCAACTATCTGGGCTGCAATGTGGGATGGAACTTCGTCATAGTGTGACGGTTCTACATAAGCTCTTGCTCTCCCTTGGGTAAGAGATCTAAGTTTGGTTGCATATCCTGAAAGCTCGGAAAGCGGAGCTTGTGCATAAATAACGGTCTCGCCTGCTTTCTCTTCACTTCCGGAAACTTGGGCACGTTTGCTGGAAAGGTCACCAATTACGTCTCCCATATATTCACCCGGAGTAAAGACTTCGACTTTCATAATAGGCTCAAGAAGTATGGGCTCGGAATGCTTGAACGCGTCTTCAAGTGCCATTGAACCGGCAATTTTAAAGGCCATTTCTGAAGAATCAACTTCGTGGTAGCTTCCGTCGTAAACAACCGCCCGCATATCGACCATCGGAAAGCCTGCCATGACGCCATTTTCCATTTTCTCCTTGATACCCTTTTCAATGGCCGGGACATATTCTTGGGGAATTGCCCCACCTTTGATTTCGCTTTTGAACTCGAATCCCTCACCTCTACCCAAAGGCTCAAGACGCAGTAGACAGTGACCGTATTGTCCACGACCTCCTGTTTGTCTGATGTATTTACCCTCCCCTTCACCAATCTTTTTAACTGTTTCTTTGTAAGCGACTTGAGGCGCACCGGTATTGGCAATAACGTTAAACTCTCTCTTCATACGGTCGACCAAAACTTCAAGCTGGAGCTCTCCCATTCCGCTAATAATTGTTTGTCCGGTTTCTGCGTTGCTTTTAATTCTAAATGTCGGATCTTCATCGGAAAGCTTATTTAGAGCAATACCCATTTTTTCCTGATCGCTTTTTGTTGCAGGTTCGATTGCCAAAGAGATAACCGGTTCCGGAAATGAAATGGATTCAAGAATCGCTGGATGAGCAGGGTCGCAAATGGTGTCACCGGTTGAAGTCTCTTTAACTCCAACAACAGCGACAATCTCTCCTGCAAAAGCTTCTTCTATAAGTTCTCTTTGGTCCGCGTGAAGAAGAACTAATTTACCAATCCTTTCATTTTTCTGTTTTGAAGCGTTGTAAACTTCCTGACCGGCCTTGATAGACCCGGAATAAACTCTCATGTAAACCAAACGTCCGACGTGGGGGTCTGTCATGACTTTAAAAGCCAAGGCACTCATCGGAGCTTCATTTTTTCTTTCCCTGACTTCTTCGCCGCCGGTTTTGGGATTTGTTCCGCGAACGGGAGGCAGATCAATTGGGGAAGGTAAATACTCGACAACTCCATTCAGCAAAAGCTGACTTTCTGCCGTACGATTATCTCCACCGAACACCGGGAAGAATTTGCCTGTTATGACACCTTTTCTGATTGCTCTTTTAAGAATTACCTCATCGGGCTCTTTGCCCTCGAGATACATATTTAAAGCTTCATCATCAAACTCTGAAACTTTTTCAATGAGCTCGGCTCTATATTTTTTGGCTGTTTCGAGAATATCTGCCGGGATTTCTTCCTCAGTCAAGGCGTGGTCAGTTACGTCTTTATAGGTAAATGCTTTCATTTTTACAAGATCAACTACACCCCTGTGTTCATGTTCCAAACCGATAGGAACAATAACCGGTGAAGCATTGGCCCTGAGTCTTTCCCTAATTGACTTAATCGAAGACTCAAAATCGGCTCCAATTAAATTTAATTTGTTAAGAACGCAAATCCTGGGAACATTGTATTTGTCTGCTTGTCTCCAAACGGTTTCGGATTGGCTTTCAACTCCGGTTCTACCATCAAAAACCATAAGAGCGCCGTCTAAAACTCTGAGGGAACGTTCAACTTCAGCGGTAAAATCGATGTGGCCGGGAGTATCAATGATATTAATTCTGTAATGTCCGGCCTCAACGGAAGTACTGTCTTTGATATCCCAAAAAGCGGTAATAGCTGCCGAAACGATAGTAATGCCGCGCTCTCTTTCCTGGGCCATCCAGTCGGTTACAGTGGTTCCCTCATCCACATTCCCCAATTTGTAAGTTCTTCCTGTTTCAAAGAGGAGTCTTTCTGTTGTGGTGGTTTTTCCGGCATCGATGTGCGCAATAATCCCGATGTTTCTAATTTTTTCATAGGAAACATTGCGATCTTCAGTCGCAGTCATAACTATTGCCGCCTTTTTCTTTGCTACTTCTGCCATATATTAATAAATTCTAAATGCTAAATGCTAAATTCTAAATGGGGAACTCTGCACTAGCAAAAGACACAACTTCCAAAAGTAAACTGGTTTACCATCTAAAGTGAGCAAAGGCTTTATTGGCCTCGGCCACCCTCTCCATATCCGTTCTTTTCTTCACAGCTGCACCCTCACCGCTGGCCGCATCCATGATTTCAGCAGCTAATTTCGCGCTGTAAGTATGGAATTCTGAATTAGATCTGGCATTGGCTGCAGTAATAAGCCATCTGATAGCTAAAGATTCACGTCTAATGCCACGAACCGGTTGGGGAACTTGATAGGCCGCACCTCCAATGCGCCTTGGTCGTACTTCCATTGTCGGTTTAATGTTTTCCAGTGCCTGATTGAAGACTTTCAAAGGGTCGGTGCCGGCTTTTTCTTTGATCATCTCAAAAGCCTCGTAAATTTCGTGCCTGGCAACGGATTTTTTACCGTCAATCATGCTACGATTTATTAGTTTTGTAACCAGCTTGCTTCCATAAAGTGGATCTGCTGGAATTTCTCTTGGTCTGATGGTTCCTCTTCTTGCCATTTTGTTATTTTGTAGGTGTTCCTTTCTTGGCACCATACTTACTTCTTCCGCCTTGGCGCCCGCTTACCCCGGTTGTATCATATCTTCCGCGAACTACATGATATTTGACACCCGGGAGATCTTTAACACGCCCTCCCCTGATCATAATAATTGAATGCTCGGCAAGTTCATGTCCTTCACCGGGAATATAAGCAGTAACTTCCTGTTTATTGGAAAGGCGTACCCTGGCAACTTTTCTCAGAGCAGAGTTAGGCTTTTTAGGTGTCATCGTACGCACAGCCAAGACAACCCCTCGTTTGAAAGAAGAGTGTGAATCAGAAAACTTTCTGGTTTTAGCATTAAACCACCTCTTTAAAGCCGTGGTTTTGGTCTTTCTTAGAATTCTTTTTCTGCCGGTTCTGACTAATTGATTTACTGTTGGCATATTAAACTTGAGTCATTTGCGCTCTCTCAGGAGATACTGGGATAAGCCTACCTATAATAACATTTTCTTTTAGACCTATAAGCCTATCTTCGCGTCCCAAAAGTGAGGCCTCTGTAAGCACATCCGTGGTCTGTTCAAATGATGCCGCGGAAAGCCAGCTATCAGTGTAAAGCGCGCGCCTGGTAATACCCAGTACAACTTGTTGTGCACTTGCAGGTTCGCCTCCGGCTGCCAATACTTTTTCGTTTTCTTCATTAAAGTTCGCGCGCGATGTCAACTCGCCGGGAAGGAAAGGTGTGTCTCCTGTGGTGACAATTCTCACTTCATCGCTCATTTTTCTGACAATAACTTCAACGTGCTTGTCGTTTATAGGAATGCCCTGGGATTCGTAAACTTTTTGAATCTCATCAACTATGTACTCCTGTGCTGCCCTCAAACCTTTGATGGAAAGGATGTCCTTGATATCAAGCGCACCTTTGGCAAGAGCACGGCCGGCATCGATTAACTCTCCGTCCTCAATTGCCAATTCCAAAGTTTTGGGGATAATATATTCTTTTTCTTCTTTTGGTGTACCTTTGGAAGTAATGACAACTTTCCAACCTTCGTCAGTTTCAGAAACTCTGGCTTTACCGGTAATTTCAGAAAGGGCCGAGACTACTTTGGGAAGACGTGCTTCAACAAGCTCCTCAACCCTGGGAAGACCCTGGGTCACGTCGACTCCGACCACGCCGGCAGAGTGTTTGGTACGAAGTGTAAGCTGGGTTCCGGGCTCACCGATTGACTGAGCTGCAACGACTCCGACAGGCATTCCGATTTCGACCAAGTTTTTTGTACCCAAATCCCAACCATAACATTTAGCACAAATACCATGTCTTGCCTGACAAGTAAGGGGTGATCTAACAAAAACAGATTCTATTCCGGATTCGTCAATCTTTTTGGCCATTTCCTGACTAATTATCTCCCCTGCAGGAACTAAAACCGTCTTACCATCCTTACCAATTACGTCTTTGGCTGTAAATCTTCCGAAAATTCTGGCGGCGAAGGATTGGGATCTGACATCCTTCCTGATCTCCTGGGATTCTTTGGTACCGCAATCCGGAAGTCTGACTATCAAATCATGGGCAACGTCTACTAAGCGTCTTGTTAAATAACCTGCATCGGCGGTCTTGATGGCTGTATCTGTAAGTCCTTTTCTGGAACCACGGGATGATGTAACGTACTCAAAAACCGAAAGTCCTTCCCTAAAGTTGCTCTTAATAGGCAGTTCAACAATTTTACCCATAGGGTCAACGACCAAACCACGAATAGCGGCCAACTGCTTAACCTGGTCCCTTGATGCACGTCCAACTTTGGCGTCAATAACAATGCGGATCGGATTTGTCGGTTCCATTTCATTCCAGGTCTTATCTGCCAAATCCTCAGAAACATCGATCCAAACTTCCTGAGTTAAGCGTCTTTTTTCCTCAGCGGTGATAAGGCCTTGGTTAAAGTTTTCTTCAATTTCGGAAACTTTCTTGTCAGCTTCTTCTAATACTTTTGCCTTCTGTGGGTAAACTTTAGCATCAAAAATACCAAATGAGATACCGGAAATTGTGCCTCCGAAAAATCCCAGGTCTTTGATATCGTCAACAAGTTGGGTAACTCTTTCTCTCGAAACAGTCTCATAAGCCTTCACAAATAACGATTTGATTACTGAAGAGGTGACTGATTCATTTATGTAGTCAAAATTCTCCGGTAAAACTTCATTAAAAAGGAGTCTGCCAATGGTCGTCTCAACAATTTCTTTACCAATTCTGACCTTAATTTTTTGCCTGATATCAACTTTTCCGGTTTGTTGTGCAAAAATAGCTTCTTCTTTGTCAGCAAAAATTGTCGGATACGCATCCAGTCGTGCATCTTCGGATGTCAGGTAAAACGCTCCGAGAGCAATTTCCTTGCTGGAAGGTGTTGCTGCCGGACCTCCGTCTGAAGGCTTCAATAAGTTGTTGGTAGGAAGCATTAATGTTCTCGCTTCTTCAACAGCTTTTTCGCTCAAAGGAACGTGTACAGCCATCTGATCTCCGTCAAAATCGGCATTAAATCCGCTACAAACCGCCGGATGGAGCCTAATGGCACTTCCTTCAATAAGTACCGGGTAAAATGATTGGATGGACAGTTTATGCAGTGTCGGAGCACGGTTTAAGAGTACCGGATGGTCTTTGGTAATTTCCTCCAAGATATCGAACACTTCCGGCGGGCGTCTTTCAAGCATGTTTTTGGCACTTTTAACGTTAGGGGCAATTCCTCTGGCAATCATTTCTCTTAAGACAAAGGGTTTAAACATTTCAAGGGCCATGTCCTTGGGAAGTCCGCATTGAGTAAGTTTAAGTTCGGGCCCGACGATAATAACGCTTCTACCCGAATAATCGACACGTTTACCCAAAAGGTTTTGCCTGAATCTTCCCTGCTTTCCACGAAGCATGTCAGAAAGAGATCTTAATGGCTGTCTGCCACGGGATTTTCTGGTAGCCTTTCTCTGTGATGCATCAATCAAAGAATCAACGGCCTCCTGAAGCATTCTCTTCTCATTTCTAAGAATTATTTCAGGCGCTCCCAAACCGATGAGATGCTTAAGTCTGTTGTTTCTGTTAATAACTCTTCTGTACAGATCGTTGAGATCGGATGTGGCAAAACGGCCTCCTGAAAGCTGGACCATAGGACGAAGGTCCGGAGGCAAAACCGGCAAAACTTTCATAATCATCCAAGACGGATTAACTTTTGCACGCTTAAGTCCGTCAACAAGTTTAAGTCTTTTGACAATCTTTATATATTTTGAACTTCCACCCTTTGTAGAATTAATTTCTTCACGAAGTTCCTTTGAAACCTCTTCAAGATTAATCTTGTTAATGGCTTCCAAAACGGCATCCGCTCCCATTTTGGCTGTAAAGAAGTCCGTAGCCTGATGTTCGTATAGTTCATCAAATTCTTCCTCGCTCAAAATACTTAACGGTTTTAAGCCCTTTATAATGACAGTTAAGTTTTCAAAAAGCTGGTTGGTCCTTGACTCAGTATTTTTCTCTTCTTCAGATAGCGCTGCTTCTTTCTTGCGCAAATTAAGTTCAATTTCGGCCATGGCCAACGATGCCTGTTCTTTGTCTTTAATTTTTGTTTTAATTTTATCTTTGGCTTCGTTTTCTTCAACCTTAAGTGCATCGCGCCTGCCTTTGAAGTTTTCAGCGATATCAGCCAAGCTTTCCTCTCTGGCTTCCTGTATATTTTTCAGGGCAATTTTTCTTTTCTCTTCGTCAACTTCGGTAACTAAATATCTGGCAAAGTAAATTACCTGTTCGATTCCCCTCGGAGCCACTCCTAAAAGTAAAGAGATCTTGCTGGGCGCTCCTTTAAAGAACCAAACGTGAGCAACCGGCGTGGCCAAAGTAATATGACCCATTCTCTCACGCCTGACTCTGGCCTCAGTTACTTCGACTCCACATTTATCACAAATAACCCCTTTGTATCTGATTCTCTTATATTTTCCACAGTAACATTCCCAATCTTTGGTGGGTCCGAAAATCCTTTCATCAAAAAGACCGTCTTTTTCCGGCTTCAGCGTTCTGTAATTAATAGTTTCCGGCTTGGTCACTTCACCGCGAGACCATGCACGAATCTCCTCCGGAGAGGCTAACGTAATAACAAGGCTTTTGAAATCTGTTAAATTTTTAAGATCTGCTAATTGTTCCATATGAATCTGCTATTTTAATTTAAAACCTCCTCAACTTCCATGGGACTTTTATCTTCCAAAAGTTCGTCTGTGGCTACAATCTCCGCCCCGGCAGCTTTTGCTAACTCTATACCCTCGGGGGCCACTTCTTCTTCAACCTCTTTAGCTATGACTGCACCCTTCGGATCTACGGCCAAACCTAAGGAATTAAGTTCCCTAACCAAAACTTTAAAGCTTTCCGGAATTGTAGATTCTGGAATTTCAGTTCCTTTAACTATGGCTTCAAAAGCTTTGGCGCGTCCCAAAATATCATCAGATTTGATGGTAAGCATTTCCTGCAAAGTATGGCAGGCTCTGTGTGCCTCAAGTGCCCAGACCTCCATTTCTCCAAGACGCTGACCTCCCATCTGGGCCTTACCTCCCAAAGGTTGCTGAGTAACCAAAGAGTAAGGACCTGTGGATCTGGCGTGGGTCTTGTCTTCCACCATGTGGATAAGTTTCATAATATAACCCACCCCTACGACTGTATCTTCTCCAAAAGCCTGACCTGTTCTGCCGTCATAGAGTCTGGCTTTTCCGTTAACCGGAAGGCCTGCCTTTTTAAGCTCTTCAGCAATCACGTCTGCTCCAATCTTGTCAAAAACCGGGAGCGCACCCTTGATTCCCTCTGTCCTAAGCGCCCAACCAAGATGAGCCTCCATGAGCTGTCCCAGATTCATACGGGAAATAACAGAAAGGGGTGAAATAAGAATGTCTACGGGTGTGCCGTCTGCCAGATAAGGCATGTCTGAAACGGGCATGATTTTGCTGACAACACCTTTGTTTCCATGTCTTCCTGCGACTTTGTCTCCGACCGTAATCTTTCTGATCTGAGCGACTCTGACAATAACTTTCTTAATGACACCAGGCCCCAACTCGTCACCTTTATCACGGTCCAAAATTTGCACGTCAACCACAGTCCCGCGTTCACCGTGGGGAACTCTCAAAGACGTATCGCGAACCTCACGGGCTTTTTCTCCAAAGATGGCACGGAGAAGTCTTTCTTCGCTGGTTAATTCTGTTTCCCCTTTAGGTGCAATTTTCCCGACCAAAATGTCGTTAGGCCCGACTTCGGCGCCGATCATAACGATACCATCTGAGGCTAAGTTTGCCAATTCAGCTTCGGAGACATTGGGAATGTCATTGGTAATCTCTTCGGGACCAAGTTTGGTATCAACAACTTCCGCTTCATATTCTTCGATATGAACCGAAGTTAATAAATCTTCCCTGACTAACCTGTCGGAAATAAGGATAGCGTCTTCAAATCCGTAACCTCCAAGGCTGGTGTAAGCAATGGTAAGATTGCGCCCCAAACCAAGTTCTCCGTCCTGACTGGCAGGGCCATCAACCAAAAGATCTCCCTCGGCAACTTTTTGACCCGGCTCCACTCTGGTAATTTGGTTGTAACAGGTTGAATGAGCAGTGCGTTTAAATTTGGTAATGTTATAGACCTCACGTGCACCGCCATCTGTAAACTCAATGTCGTCTGATCCTTGCTCTTCAGTTTTGACTTTTTTATCGAGTTTAACAACTACTTTTTCGCCGTCTGCAAACTCAACCGTACCGGAATGTCTTGCTTTAATCACTCTTTGCATTCCCTCAGAAATCTCGCCCTCCATTCCTGTCCCAACAATCGGAGATTCAGGATTAACCAACGGGACAGCCTGACATTGCATGTTTGAACCCATAAGTGCACGGTTACCTTCATCATTAGCCAGGAAAGGAATGAGCGAGGCTGAAGCTCCGACTACTTGTCTTGGAGTAACATCAATATATTCAACCAAATTTGCCGAACCTTCAATAAACTTACCTTTATACCTGAGAGGAACTCTTTTGTCGGTAATATACCCTTTTTCATCAATATTTACCCCAGAGTGGGTAATGTAGTGATCCTCCTCGTCATCTGCAGTCAAATAGACGATCTCTTCCGTTACTCTGGCCTTTTTACCGTCCTTTTCGACTTTCTTATACAAAGTTTCTATAAAACCAAACTCGTCAACCTTTGCATATAAAGCCAGGTAGGTAACAAGTCCGATATTTGGTCCTTCCGGGCTTCTTATCGGATCAATTCTTCCGTATTGGGAAGCATTAACGTCACGAATTGAGAAACTGGCTCTTTCTCTGTTGATTCCGCCGGTACCAAGCACTGAAACACGGCGAAGATTATCAACTTCGCTCAAGGGGTTTGTGTCATCCAAAATTGTCGAAAGTTGATTGCTTCTGAAAAACTCATTTAGAGAAGCAATTAACGGCCTGGCATTAATTAGGGTGGCCGGAAGCGGTTTGTCGTCGGGAGAAATCAAGCTCATCTTTTCCTTGACGCTGCGTTCTAATCGCAAAAGCCCCACCCTGAAAGCGTTAACCGCCACCAGTTCTCCAACTCTCCTCAGCCTACGGTTGCTAAGATGGTCAATGTCGTCAAGCTTTCCGACCCCGTTTTGCAAACCGATAAGGTAAGAGATAACAGCGACAGCATCCTGTCTGGTTAATACCCAGTTGGATTTTTCATTTGGAAGATTAACCCCAAGTTTCTTGTTAATCTTAAATCTGCCTACTTTACCAAGATCGTAGCGTCTGCCATCGGTAAAAAGTGAAGCAAAAAGACCCTCTGCGTTGTCTAATACCGCTGGCTCACCCGGTCTCATTTTCCTATAAATTTCGATCAAGGCTTCCTCTCTGGTTTTGGTTGAATCTTTAGCAATGGTCGCAGCCATGTATTGATGATCCTTATCTTTATCTATTTCTTTGAAGGTATCTATAATCATCTGGTCGGATTCCACTCCCAAAGCTCTTAAGAAAGTTGAAGCTAAAACCTTTCTGCGTCTGTCGATTCTGGCATAGATGAGGTCTCCTCTGGTAACTTCAAATTCAAGCCAGCTTCCGTGAAGCGGACGAACTTCTGCTCGATATAAAATACGGCCGGATGAGGGATCAAGCTCTCCGGAAAAATAAGCACCCGGTGATCTGACGATTTGGTTGATAACGGCTCTTTCGATACCGTTGATAATAAATGTACCCGCAGAAGTCATCTGAGGCACGTCTCCCAAAAAGACATCTTGAGTTACTTCCTGACCGGTTCTTTTGTTAACAAGTGTGGCACGGATCTTTAATGGAGACGCGTATGAAATTCCTTTTTTCTGAGCAAGTCTTGGAGAAACGCCCGGGAGTCCTAGAGAGTGATCTCCCAAAAATAATTGCCAATTTTTACCCGTAAAATCATCTATCGGAGAAATTGTGACAAGTTCTTCCTTAATTCCTTCTCCCAAAAACCATTGCCAACTTTCTTTTTGAACTTGACTTAAATTAATTTTTGGTAATTTCTTTTCATCCTTACCAAAATTGCGACGGGTTGGTTTTTGAGCTGCCATTATTATGGAAATTAAAAAGACATGACCCGCCAACTATGAAGCGAGACGGGCGTACCATTCATGTACGCCTAAGATGGGATTATATCTATAATTTGGTCCGTGTCAATATGCAAACCTATCTACTTGCCTAAATATTTAACAATATTGGCGTTATGCTCCTCTAATGTTTTGGCGTAGTGAATTTGCCCCTTAGTATCATGTATGTAATACCAATAATCACTTTCTTCGGGATTAAAAGCCGCCTTGATGGAGGAAAGACCGGGACTGGCTATAGGGGTCGGCGGTAATCCCTGATTCATATAAGTGTTGTAGCCGGATTTTACTGATAAATCATCCAATGTCAGAACCGGCCACCACTCTTTTTCACTACCAACCGCATATTGGACAGACGCATCAATTTGCAGCGGCCACCCGGAATTAAGCCGCTTTATAAGTATTCCTGCAACCACCGGTCTTTCTTCATCCGTCTTGGTTTCCCTTTCGATCAATGAAGCCAGGATTATCGCTTGGTCAAAACTAAACCCCGAATTGTTCTCTAAATCTTTTACCTTAGAATCAAAAGTGTCGGTCATTTTCTTAACTACTGAAAAAGCGGACACTTCTCTGGGGAATAGATAGGAATCCGGGAAAAGATATCCTTCCTTTCCTTTTGATTCATTTAAAAATTCACTTATGAAGACATCGTCTTTGCCCAAGGAAGATGCCACTTTTCGAGCAATCTCCTCTCTTCTTAAACCTTCGGGGATAGTTACCCAAAGTTCAACCGGTCCTTTAAAAAGAAGGTCAACAGTCTGAAAAAGTGAGTGTGAAGGAGTCAACCTAAACTCACCAGTTTGGAGCCTATTGGCCTGACCCGTAAACTGAACATAAACCTTAAAAGCCAAAGCACTTTTTATCAGTCCTGCTTCTTCCAGTTTGTTTCCAATCTGGGATGCAGATGCGCCTTTCGCAATAATGAAATAATCATACTTTTCTGTCGCAGAAACCGGACGGGAATTTTGGAAGAACCAGAAAGCGGCAAAAACAACTAAAATTGTTGGTAGAAACAGCAAAAATATTACCCTTTTCATAAAGAACCTAGGAAACCTCTTCAAGAAGGGCTCTTCTATACTTACTTGTTTTGGAGTTACGGATAAAAATCCTTCCACATTTAACGCACGTTACTTGCTCACCGTACTTAGTTTT
>AMFJ01033834.1_pt1 | contig 48392 bp, 40 predicted proteins | sample 427208 | NCBI WGS metagenome assembly AMFJ01 (sample SAMN02954298, study PRJNA114691) | groundwater metagenome | biome: aquatic; feature: subsurface aquifer; material: sediment; isolation source: subsurface aquifer sediment | place: USA: Rifle, CO | collected 2008-08 | reverse complement strand
ATAGGGTATATCGGTTTTTTGCATTTTGCAATTTTTGAAGCAAGTTTTTCATATACATCGTAAACAGACGTAAGACCCGGAGAACCGAAAATTACTGCCATGGCATCAACATCAAAATCGTTTTCACAGGCATCTATAATTTCCTCAAGCTGTTCTGCAGTTCCTGTTGCAAGAAAATCCACCGGATTGGCTACAGACGATCCGGGGAAAAGTTTAGACAATAATTCATCTGCCTTTTTTCCTGACAAATGAGGGATCTTAATACCGTTTGAAGAGAGAACGTCGGTAAGCATTACTGCAGGACCGCCGGCATGAGTAATTATTGCAATTCTGTTGCCTTTTGGTTTGGGATACATTAGCACAGATGCTACAGTAACCAGTTCACTGCGACTGTAACATCTGATAATTCCAGCCTTTCTAAAAAGAGCATTCACTGCTTTATCCGGGCTGGCCATAGCTCCCGTATGGGATGATGCCGCTCTGCTGCCTGCTTCGCTATAGCCCGATTTTATCGCAGCTATTTTCGCACCTTTCTTTATAAGGGAAGATGCGTGTTTAAGTAAAATATCCGGATTATTGATTTGTTCAATATACAAAAGTTTAACAGGTGCGCTTTTGCCATGTATATATGTCTCGTCCATATGTTTCAGGATGTCTTCGACGCCAAGCTGGGCACTGTTGCCTACAGAATAAACCGAAGAAAATTTCAATCCCAGTTGCATAGCGGCTTCAATAATGAATACTACTGTAGCACCGGAGCCAGATATTATATCTACACCACTTTTGCTTAATAAAGGTATTGGTTTAGTAAAAGCCCCGGTATAATTTGTATTTATTACACCTATACAGTTAGGCCCTATTAATGAAGCTCCGTTTTTGTTAGCAATATTTACAATTTCTTCTTCAAGAAGTGCTCCTTGAGGACTATCTTCATGAAATCCTGCAGAAAAAATTATAATAGCTTTGCACCCTTTTTTTGAACATAAAACATCAACAGCCTGTGGGCACATTTTCGCAGGAATGGCAAGTATGGCAAGATCTACCTGAGGAAGATCATCAATATGTTTGTGACATTTTATGCCCTGTACTTTATCCGATTTTGGATTAACAACATAAAGCTTTCCTTTAAAACCGGTTTCAATAAGGTTATTCAAGACATTTCCTCCGGTTTTTTTGTTGTCATCTGATCCCCCTACAATTACTATACTTTTTGGTGAAATAAGCTCTTTTGTTATCATATTAAAGAAATTTGGGCACAAATATAAATAAATTAAACAAATAAGTTGTTTTTGATTCCTTTCTGTTACATTTTAGAACTTCACTGTTACTGATTTTGAAGGGACAGCTCCTCTGATTGTGTTTTCAAATTCAAACCATATTATTTTATCGCTACATTCAAGATAATAATATGTGTTTTTTGTATTAAAATTTATTAATAAAGGGTTTACAAGGGCTGTATCCCTGCCGTATTTCCATTTTTTCACACCTGTTGCCGGCTTTTTTTTCAAAGAGAGTCCTGCAATTACCCATGCTTCTGTTAAATCGCCAAGACTATTAAAATAATATTTTTCACAGAACTCATAGAGTATTAAACCACTGTTATCAAGACTCATTGTCTGATTTAAAGAGTGATTTTCTATATTGTAATGTAGAAATTTTTCAAGGAATTCGTTATCTAATTTTACGTTTTTCCTTAAAAATAATTGCCATTTTGGGTTATTATACCAGATATCAGTCAACCTGGATAGATAAGAAGCCATTAGTAATTCCTCTGTTGAGATGCAACTTGTTTTTAATACTTCATATGGTGGGCATTCAGAGAAAACAATTCCGAATTGTAGTGAGTTTTCTCTGAACTCGGTGCCGGGAAGACCTTTTAAACTTTCTATCTGAATCTCGTCGGGGCCTGCATCAATCAATGAAATGAGGTCATGCATTAACTGCTTGAAAGAATAGGAGGGAAGTCCGGCAATCAAATCGGCATGAACTATAAATTTATTTGTACCAACAAGAAATTTTAAACCTTCAAGAGATTTTCCGGCACTTCCTTTACGTCCTGATATTTTCAGAACGTTGTCATCAAGACTTTGAATGCCAACTTCAACATGAAGTAATCCTTCCGTGATTTTGAGAATTTTTTCTCTTAATTTTGGAGTTAAAAAAGAGGGATGAACTTCCAAATGGAATTGTATATAAGATGAATACTCTTCAAAAAGGCTTAAAAGCTCTATTGCCCTTGCGGGATTGGCATTAAAGGTTCTGTCTAATATTCTTACTTCTCTAATGCCTTTATCTTTAATAGTATTTAACCTTTTTCTGAGAGAATCGACTGGAATATTTTCAGTTTTGACACATGTTTTTCCGCTTATACAAAACTTGCAGGTGTTGAAACAACTTCTTGATGTTTCAATTTGAATAAAGGGTTTGTCCCAGTTAAAAAATTCAGAGTTTTCAGGAGGAGTGAGTTTCTTAAAATCATTTACATAAACAGTTTGTTTATCGTGATAAAGACCAGAATCGTCAATGAAGCATATTCCTTTAATGCTTTTCCACTCTTCGAAATTCAGAAAAGATTCAACAAATTCCGGGAATATTTCTTCCCCTTCGCCCCTAAATACTGCGCTGACTTCGGGATTATTTCTAAGAAAAATATAATTGTCTCCAAGAAATTCAGGACCCCCTAATATTATTTTTATGTCGAGATTCAAAATATGAGCCTTTTTTAAAACAGACATCACAAAGTTGTGATTGAAAAGCCACAAAGTAGCAAAAATGACATCAGGAGTAAATTTTATAATATTAAGAAGGCAGGTGGATGGATCACTTTTAATAGTCCCATTTACCACCTGCCATTTTATTCTCTCTCTCTGAGAGACTGATAATTGTGCTTCAAGTGCCGGTAAGGCTAATGACGAATGTGAAAAAGAAGCATTTATATCAAACCAAAGAAACTGCATTATTTAATCATCAATTGGCTCAAAGTCATCTTTGCCAACACCGCAAACAGGGCAAAGCCAATCCTCAGGAATATCTTCAAACGAAGTACCGGGAGCAATTCCTCCGTCAGGATCTCCCAGTTTAGGATCGTAAACATAATCACAAACGATGCAAACAAATTTTTTCATTTTTATTTTAATTAGTTTTTTATGGGAATTCACTTACAATATTAACACATTTTTTTTAATAACAATCGAATTTATCGTAATATTGCATAGAAAATTACGAGATTAATTATGAATAGTATACTAATTAAAAACATACATTTTAACGATGTTTTAACCGATATTCTTATTGTTGGCAATAGGATAAATAAAGTTGCTCAAAACATTGATTTTAATGCAGATAAAATAATAAATGGAGAAGGAAAAGTCATTATTCCAGGTCTGATTAATATGCATACTCACGCTGCTATGACTCTGATGAGGGGAATAGGAGAAGACATGTCTCTTATGGACTGGCTTGAAAACAGAATATGGCCGGTCGAACAGAAACTTGATGATGAACTTGTTTACTGGGGTACTAAGCTTGCTTGTTTGGAAATGATAAAATCCGGTACAACGACTTATAATGACCAGTACTGGAGGGTGCCTGTTTCTGTTAAGGCTGTTGAAGAGATGGGACTTCGTTCCGTTCAGCCATATGTGATTCTCGATCTTATGGATACGTCAAAATCGGAACAAATTAAGAGAGAGTGTAACGAAATGTATGAATTGTCCAAAAGTTGGGGGGACCGAACAATGTTTGCTGTTGGAATTCACTCTCCATACAGTGTTTCCGAAGAGATGATTATTTGGGCATCTAATTTCGCCAGAGAAAGAGGGCTTCTTGTACACATACATCTATCTGAAACAAAAGGTGAAAATGAAAGATCTATTGCGAAACATGGTCTTACACCAACCGGATATCTCGAGAAACTTGGAGTACTTGGCCCGGAAGTTATTGCAGCTCACTGTTTATGGCTGAGCGAAGATGATATTAAAATTCTTGCAAAGAGGGATGTGAAAGTTGTTCATAATATCAATTCAAATCTTAAAATTGCGTCTGGATATAAATTTCTGTATAACGAATTAAGAGATGCCGGACTCACCGTCACACTTGGAACAGACGGATGTGCTTCTTCGAACAATCTGGATATGATCGAAACTATGAAGATTACTGCTTTGGTCCAGAAAGGATGGAGAAAAGATCCCAGAGAGTTACCATTAAATGAACTAATATCTCTGGCAACTGTAAACGGAGGTAAATCTTTAGGTATAGAGACTGGAGAAATAAGAGAGGGATATCTTGCCGACATGACACTTATAGATATCAATTCTTTTGCTTTTACACCCAATATTAATTTTTATGCAAATCTTATATATTCTGCAAACAGTTCATGCGTGCATTCTGTAATTTGCGATGGAAGAATTGTAATGGAGAATCGAAAAGTTGACGGGGAAAATGAGATAATTGATATGGTTAACAAATTGTACAAAAAGCTGTTATAATATGGATATTTCAATAAGAATAAAAGAAGCCGCCGATTTTATAATGGCAAAAACAGGAGAGATAAATCCTGTTGTAGGAATTGTTTTAGGAAGTGGTCTCGGGGATCTTGCAGAGAAAATTGAAGACAAAACAGTAATTCCTTATACTCAAATTCCACATTTTGCTGCATCAACTGCAATAGGACATAAAGGAAACTTTATTTATGGCAGGCTTGGAGGCAAGCAGGTTGTAGCTATGCAGGGAAGATTTCACTATTATGAAGGATATGGAATGGATCAGGTAACTCTTCCAATCCGGGTAATGAAACTGCTTGGAATCTCATTCCTGTTTGTATCTAACGCTGCAGGAGGTGTAAACCCTAAATACAGGGTAGGAGATATAATGATAATAAGGGACCATATTAACCTGATGCCAAACCCCCTGATAGGAAAAAACCTGGATGAATTCGGACCAAGATTTCCGGATATGACCAGGCCGTATGATTTGAAATTGATTGAATCTGCACAAAAGGCTGCAGACAAGTTGAGAATTTCACTTCAAAAAGGAGTATATCTCGCAGGAACAGGACCAACATACGAAACACCGGCTGAATATGGCTATTTTGGAAAGATTGGAGCAGATGCCGTAGGGATGTCTACAGTTCCTGAAGTTATTGTGGCAAGACACTCTTCGATTCCTGTATTTGGAGTTTCAGTTATTACAAATGAGGCATTCAGTTTTTCGGAAGATTTTGAAAATAACGGTGACGATGTGATTATCGCAGCGAATAAAGCAGCCGATAAACTGACCAGACTCTTTATAAAACTTATTTCTGAACTATAATCTAAATCAAAATAAGATGACAGATTCCAGGCCTATACCAAAAATGTTTTATGATCAGGCATTCACTTTATGCTATTATTCAGAGCTTTTATGGCAAAAATCCATTGTAGAGGGTAATGGTGGAAATCTGTCACTTAAACTTGACAACAATCTTTTTATGACTACCCCCACACTTCATTCCAAAAACGGGCTAAACGAAAAAGATCTTGTTATTGTCGATTCTCTGGGAAATCAACTTTATGGCGACAATCGCGTGACAAGTGAGCTTTTTGCACATCTTGCCATTTATAAGAATAATCCAGATGTTGGGGGTGTTATTCACTCACATCCTCCTTATACATGTTCATATGCTTTCTCAACCAGTATCCCTTCTGTTCCCCTGAGTGCTGAGTCTGTTATTTGGATGGAAGATCTCATTCTTGCGCCATATAATATGCCAGGATCCCAGGAATTTTTTGATCAGATTGAATCTTTGTCGCGGGGCAGATATGTATTAGCTCTTCAAAATCATGGTCTTATTGCCTGGGGAAAGGATTTAAAAGAGGCCTTCTGGCGCACAGAAGTAGTTGAAGCACATTGCAAAATTTCGCATATTATGGAATCGAGGGGCGCTACTCCAAGGCATTTTACCTATAAACAAATGACTCAACTCAGCGATTTGAGAAACAGGTTTCTAAAGGAATAAGATGAAGAATATCTTTGGTTTCGATACCGTTGAAATTTCGGAAGACAACAGTAAAATAATTATCCTTGACCAGACCCTGCTGCCTAATAAAGAGGAATTTCTTGAAATTGATTCGCTTGAAAAACTGATAGACTCCATTGTCAAACTCAGAGTAAGAGGTGCTCCCGCAATTGGAGTTGCAGCAGCTTTAGGAATGGCTGTTATACTTAATAATAATGATTCAAAATCATTTGAAGAACTCTCGGCCGAATTGATATTTATTTCTCAAAGACTCACAGATGCCAGACCTACAGCCGTTAATCTTAAATGGGCTGTTGAAAAAATTAAATCAAAATTTTATGAAACCGCAAAAAAATCTTTGAATAACAGAGGTGAAATTATTTCTGCAATAATTGAGGAAGCGCGTTTAATTAAACAATCAGATATTGAAATGTGTAAAGAATTAGCAATTAGGGGACTTACACTGCTTAAGCCGGAAATGGGTATTTTAACCCATTGCAATGCAGGCCATTTAGCAGTTTCCCGGCTAGGAACCGCACTTGCTCCAATTTATCTTGGAAATATGAAAGAATATAACTTTAAAGTATTTGCCGATGAAACAAGACCATTACTCCAGGGTGCAAGACTTACTGCATATGAACTAAAAAAGGCAGGTATTGAAGTAACTTTGATTTGTGATAATATGGCATCGCTGGTAATGTCACAAGGTAAAATTGACGCCGTAATGGTTGGATGCGACAGAATTGCTGCTAATGGAGATGTTGCAAACAAAATCGGCACCTCTTCTTTGGCAATTCTTGCCGGATATTATAATATTCCGTTCTATGTTTTAGGTCCGGAATCTACAATTGACTCAAAAACACCTTCCGGAGACAAAATAACGATAGAAGAGAGACCGGAATTTGAAGTCACTGATCTTTGGTATTCCCAAAAGATGGCACCTGAAGGAATTAAAGTGTATAATCCTGCATTTGACATAACTCCGTCAAATTTAATAACAGCAATAATTACCAATAAAGAGATCTACAGATATCCATATAATTTTAACTGTTGAATGCGCATGTTTCGGTTCTCAAAAAATTGAGCGATATTTGCACAAATTTTAGGTATGATTAAAAATATAATTTTTGATTTGGGAGGGGTTATCGTAGAGCTTGATAAGCAGAGTTGTATTAACTCATTCAAATCAATTGGCTTTAACGATTTTGGTAGAATTATCAATGAATATGTTCAGGATGGCTTTTTTCTTGACTATGAAAAAGGCATAATTAATTCCGATGAATTCAGAGAAGAAATAAGAAAAGATATTCAAGGAAATGTTAGTGACGAACAGATAGACAAAGCTATGGCTGCATTTCTGCCCGGAATACCAAAAGAGAAGCTGGATTCGATATATAATTACAAAAAACATTACAGAGTTTTTCTGCTTAGCAACACTAACCCTATTGCAATTGAAACTGTGAAGCCAATGTTTGAGATTTCAGGGAGAAAAATGGAGGATTATTTCGAAAAAATGTTCTTGTCTTACGAAATGAAATTAACAAAACCTGATGTAGAAATTTTCCGTAAGGTACTTTTAGAAACAGGTATATCTCCGAATGAAACGCTTTTTATTGATGATTCACCTGCCAATCTCACATCTGCCGAAAAGCTAGGAATAAAAACGGCATTGATAACTCATCAAAACAACTTAACCGAAGATTTGACCAATTTCTTATGCTGATGTTCACTCAAGGGGAAAATCAGGTAAAATTCATCTCTCTTGCAAGCGGAAGCAGCGGTAACTGCTACTTCCTTAGTAATGGCATAGTTTCTATATTAATTGATATGGGAGTAGGAGTAAGGACATTAAAAAAACGACTTTCAGAACACTCAATATCTTTAGATTCAGTTGACATGGTTCTCGTAACTCATGATCATATTGATCATATAAAGCATCTTGGTTCTTTTGCAGAAAGATATTTTAAGCCTGTGTATGCTACATCAGAACTTCATGAAGCATTGTCAAACAATTTTACTACCAGGGGAAAAATTGGAGCATTTAAAAAAGTTATTGAGGCTGAGAAGGAAACGGAGTATAAAGGTGTTAAAATTACTGCTTTTCCCGTTCCTCACGACGGAACTGAGAATTTCGGATACCATATAGAAATTTCCGGCAAGAAGATTACATTAATTACAGATGTAGGGAGAGTAACTGAAACTGTTGAAAAATATGCAAAAATGGCAGACCACCTCATCTTTGAGTCAAACTACGATTCAACTATGTTAAATAACGGATTCTATCCAAAAATGCTGATAGACAGAATTTCTAATGGAAAGGGGCACCTTAGCAATCACGAAAGTTCGGAGGCAATAAAAAAAATATATCATCCGTACATGAAATCACTTTTTCTTTGCCATTTAAGTGCTAATAACAATACTCCTGAGCTGGCATTTAATTCTGCAGCGAATGCGCTAATCTCACTTGGCGTTAAGCCAGGAGAAGCAATAAATCTTGTTTGCCTGCCAAGAGGGTCTTCGTCTCCGTTATATATTCTATAAAAAAAAGGCCCACAAATTGTGAGCCTTTTCAATTAATTAGTATGTTTAGTCCACGAACTGTTTTGCATAATATTTAGCAGTAAGTTTCTCACCTGTTGCTCTTTCTATCATTTCGTTCCATTCGTATTTCATACCCACATTGAATAAATTTTCACTCATCCATGTTCCTACTTCCTTGTTCCCCGAATATGATTCATTTCTGTAATCTTCCGATTTTGTTATTTTGTCGGTTATATAGTAGTGCATTTGAGAGGCGAGGAGCTCACCAAGCTGATAGTTATGATAATAGCAAGGATACAATGCAATATGAATTTTTGTTGCCCAATCAGGAGAGTTTCTTCCTTCAGGTCTCTTGAGCATCTGATATTGCTCCGCCAGATCCCACCACAATTTATTAAGATCCTGGTCGGGATTTGCATACATAGCCTTTTCAAAACGATAGACTACCTGAACCCAGCGGCTAAATACAAGTTGCTGCAGTTTAAGTGAGTTATAGCAATTGTCTGCAATAAGATTCTTTTCATCTTCGCTTATACCAAGATTTTTCATCATCCATTCAGGATTTCGTGAGAGACGTCCAAATATCATGGCAACAGCTTCTGTGGTGAATGTATGAGCAGCGTTTCTAAGGAAATACGGGTTCTCGGGAATATCGTGTCCCTGAGAATAAACTGCATGTCCAAACTCGTGCAGCATTGTTCCCATCCACTGTTCATTGTCTCGGATGTTGCAAAGAACCCTCACATCACCATCTCCGTCGATATCGGTACAATATGCATGTTGGTTCTTTTTTGGTTTTTCATAAAGGTCACTATTGCCCATAATTTTACTAACATCCAAACCTATACCCATATAGTAATCTGTTGTAAGTTTCTCCAGATTTTTGCCGGTATAATATTTGTCTAGGTCAACAGGATAAAGTTGTGGAGATTCCTGGAAATAGCGTCCCTGGAAATGCCAGGGCATCAATTTTTCTTTAGGAATCTTGTATCTAACCGAAAACGCAGAATCCATCTGATTTTTAAGCCTTGCGAATTCTCCTTTTGTAAGAGAATCCAATTCATCAAACAAAGCAGATATTTCATTGGGATTTTGCCCAGAAAGTTCTAGTGACATCGTATGATAGTTATCATAACCGAGCGAAGATGCCACTTTATTGCGCTGTTTAATCAACTCAATAACATCGTTTGCTACAAATGGGCCAATCTCCTTATGAGCCATCCAGACCTCTTCAAGTTCCTTATTGTTGGTAGATGTTTGAAGTATTCTTTCAACATCATTGTCGGAAATTTCTTTTCCTTTGAATTTTGCCCTGTATTCTGCATATTTTTGTTCCAGTGCCGATGATTTCATTATTATATCATTCAACAGAGCAGTATCAACCTGATTTGCGAGGAAAGAGTTATATAATACTTTAAGCTCTCTTTTTAAAACCGGATCCTTTACAGAACCATTTTCTTTAATCTCTTTTAGTATAGCAAATGTCTCGGCATTTGAATAAATCTTGGTTATTTTGATGTTTGCATCTGAATATTTTTGAAATTCAGCAGGGTCTCCTGTTATAGTTCCATTCCAATATGCAAGAGCAGCCTCTTTATTCAGAGGTTTAACAGCATTTTCGGTTTGAGTAATAATTTCCTGTAGTTTCATTTCATCTTTTTTACCACAGCCGACAATCATTAGTAGTGAAGCTGCAATTAATACAATTTTTTTCATAAATATTTAAGTTAGTTTACTTTCTTCTTTTATAAAGCTTTGTAGAGATTATCCAAACATCTTCTAAAGGTCTGTCGTTTTTGTCTGTTTTAACTAAGGCAATTTTATCTGCAATTTCAATCCCTTCCACAACCTCACCAAAAATTGTATATTGAGTATCAAGATGAGGTGTGCCTCCAATTGTTTTGTATACATCTCTTCTTTCCTTAGATATCTTATACTCTGTTTCAATTCCCAATGCTTTATTTCTTTTATTGACTCTCTCTTCCTGAGCGTTGAGCCCTTCATTGTCAAATACTTTTCCTTTAACAATATAAAACTGTGAGGCAGATGACATTCTTTTGGGATTAACATCGTCTCCCTCTCTGGCTGCTGCAAGAACACCTTTTTTATGAAAAATTTCAGGTAATATTTCGGCCGGTAAATCGTATCCGGGACCTCCATCACCATAAAGCTTTTCAGGTACTCTCTGTTTGCTATCCGGATCACCGGACTGAATCATAAAATTATCAATTACCCTGTGAAACAAAATTCCATCAAAATATCTTTTTTTAACAAGCTTTACAAAATTATCCCTGTGTATTGGCGTTTCATTGTATAGCTTCACCTTGATATCACCCATTGTTGTTTTTATGATTACAAAATAGCTGCGCCTTGCATTTCCGCCAAAAAGATTTATTGAAAGCATAATTGACACAGAGATCAAAAAGATTTTGAAGAAGCGTTTCATAATTAAACAGATTTAAACAAAAATATGCAATAATTCTATAAAGATAAAAAAAAGGCTGCCACAATTTATGCGACAGCCCTGTTTGTAAAATATTGGTATTAAATCTGAGGTCCGGAAGCAATCAATGTTTTTGCAGCATCATTGTCACAATATTGTTCAAAATTCTTTATATACTTGGCAGCAAGAGTTTTGGCTTTTTCCATCCAAACCTCTTTACTTGCATAAGTATCACGAGGGTCAAGAATTCCTTCAGAAACATTATTCAGTTTAGCAGGTGCAGTAAGGTTGAGAACAGGAATTTTAACTGTCGGAGCTTTTTCAATAGAACCATCAATTATTGAATCAATAATTGCGCGGGTATCTTTAATTGAAATTCTTTTGCCCGAACCATTCCAGCCTGTATTAACAAGATATGCCTTAGCTCCGTGTTCTTCCATCTTTTTGGCAAGAGTCTGTGCATATATAGTAGGGTGAAGAGTTAGAAAAGCTTCGCCAAATGCAGGAGAGAATGATGGAACAGGTTCTGTTATTCCTCTCTCAGTTCCTGCCAGTTTTGAAGTATATCCGCAAAGGAAATGGTATTGTGCCTGATTCTTGTCTAAAATTGAAACCGGAGGCAACACACCAAAAGCATCTGCAGAAAGATAAATTATTTTCTTAGCGTGACCGGCTTTTGATGGGAGTACAATTTTATTGATGTGATATATCGGATATGATACACGGGTATTTTCGGTAATAGAGGCATCGGAATAATCTACAGAACCATCGCTGTTGACAGTTACATTTTCCAATAGTGCATCCCTTTTAATTGCTCTCCAGATATCCGGTTCATTTTCTTCGCTGAGATTGATGGTTTTAGCATAACAGCCACCTTCAAAGTTAAACACACCATGACTGTCCCAACCATGTTCATCGTCACCAATCAGGTAACGTTTTGGATCGGCAGAAAGTGTAGTTTTGCCTGTTCCTGAAAGTCCGAAAAACACAGCTACATCTCCATCCTTGCCAACATTTGCAGAGCAATGCATTGCTGCAATTCCTTTAAGTGGAAGATAGTAATTCATCATTGAAAAAATACCTTTCTTCATCTCTCCTCCATACCATGAGCCACCGCAAACAGACATTTTTTCTGTTAGGTTGAAAAGCACAAAAACATCTGAATGTAAATTTTGTTCTTTCCATTTAGGATTCGTGGTTTTCGATCCATTTAAAAAAACAAAATCCGGTTCGCCATAATTTTCCAATTCATATTTTGAAGGTCTTATGAACATATTTGTGACAAAATGTGCCTGCCATGCAACTTCGACAATAAAACGAACTTTCATTCTCGTATCTTCATTTGTGCCGCAATAAGTGTCTACTACATATATGATTTCTTTATCTGAAAGTTGCTTCTGAACAAGAGACTTACAATCAGACCATACATCCTGCCCGATAGGCTTGTTGATAGTACCATCCCACCATATAGTATTTTCTGTAATAGAATCTTTAACAATGTATTTGTCCTTTGGAGACCTGCCAGTGAATATCCCGGTTTTAACAGCAATAGCACCTGTATCAGTTAAGGTTCCTTTTTCAAATCCCTCATTTTTCCCCGATACTTCTGCCTGAAACATCACTTCATATGAAGGGTTTTGGATAATTGTTTTGACATTCTTAATGCCATACTTTAAAAGATCTAATTTTGCCATACTTTATTTGTTATTTTTATTCAATAATTGGTATATTTATTGGAGTAAACCCAATCAGTAATAATGAACAAAAATCTTGCCATAATAATTGATCATTAAATGGAAAAACCGCTTGATGTTTTAAAAAAGTACTGGGGATTTGATTCATTCCGCCCTATGCAGGAAGAGATAATAAATTCCGTACTTGAAGGCAGAGATACATTGGCATTATTGCCAACCGGAGGCGGTAAATCTCTAACTTTTCAAATTCCATCATTAATGAGAGAGGGGATAACTCTTGTTGTTACTCCTCTTATTGCTTTAATGAAGGACCAGACGGAAAGTCTTAAATCAAAGGGGATTCCTGCACTTGCCGTTTATTCCGGAATGAGCAGTACTGAAATTGATATTGCGATTGAGAATGCAATCAATGGCGATTTTAAGTTTCTTTATCTGTCTCCTGAAAGAATGCAAAGTGAAATTTTCAGAAGCAGAGTAGGGAGAATGAGAATAAATTTTCTCGTTGTAGATGAAGCTCATTGCATTTCTCAGTGGGGTCATGATTTTCGTCCGGATTATCTTAAAATAAATGAAATCAGGGAACTGGCAGGAATAGAAACAACAATTGCTCTAACAGCAACAGCAACTGAAAAAGTTGTTCAGGAGATTGTAAGTGAACTCAAACTTAACTCTCCTAATATTATCCGATCCAGTTTTGAAAGAATGAATCTTTCATACATTGTAAGAGAAAGCGAAGATAAAAATGGACAAATAATTAAAATTGCCAGAGGCGTAAATGGGTCGGGAATAGTTTACGTAAGAGAGAGAAAGAAAGCAGAAGAACTTGCTTTGTTTCTTGAGGCTCAAGGTTTAAATGCTCAGGCCTATCATGCGGGAATGTCTTCTGATGTACGCTCTTCAAAACAAGACGACTGGAAAAAAGGAGTTTGCAGGATTATTGTAGCCACAAATGCCTTCGGAATGGGGATTGATAAACCCGATGTAAGGTTCGTCTGTCATTTTGATCCTCCCGAGTCCGTCGAGGCATATTTTCAGGAAGCAGGCAGAGGTGGGAGAGATGGCAACAAAGCATTTGCAGTTTTGCTTTGGAATAAATCAGATATAGGAAGACTACAGAAAATACTTGCAACAACTTTTCCTGAACCTGATTATATAAAGGAAGTATACCAGAAATTATTCATTTATTACGGTATTGCATACGGAGCAGGCAAAGACCAGATAATGAAGTTCAATCTTACAGATTTTGCTGTCAAAAGCAAATTACATTCATTGAGCGCATATTATGCGTTAAAATACATTACAAAAGAGGGATACTTAGAAGTTACCGATGAAATTGACAACCCCTCAAGAGTTAAATTTATTGTAAACAGAGATGAGTTATACCATATCCAGCTCAAAAATACCTCATTGGACGCCTTTATTAAAACTCTTCTGCGTCTTTATACGGGCATGTTTTCAAATCATGTTCCCGTAGACGAAGAGTATATCGCACGACTAACCCGAAACAGCAAGGCAGCAATAACTTCAAGTCTGTTAAGATTGTCCGGAATGGGAATAGTTTCGTATATTCCTTCTGTTCGTTCTCCTTTGCTTATAATTAAAAGTGAAAGGTTAGATGAAAAAAATCTTTATTTGTCGCCTGAAAGATATCGTAAACACAGAGGATGTTTTGAAGAAAAGATAGAATCTGTTATTAAATACTTCAGTGATTCTTCAAAGTGCCGCTCACAGTTTCTGTTGAATTATTTCGGCGAGAAATCTACAGTAAATTGCGGAATATGTGATGTTTGCATTGAAGCAAAACGGAATTCTTCACCAGTTTCCTATGAGAGCCGCATAGAAACAAAACTTATTGAAATTTTGCTGGATGGTCCAAAATCGTTGTCTGAAATTGCTCTGGATATTGAAGACGAAACCAGATCTTATATTGAACTCTTAAGAGAAATGATAGACAGGGGAGGAGTAGAGCAAAGAGGTGAACTATTTTACATCATAACGAATTAGAAGATTCTTCCAGATCAATAAAAAGACTTAATTCCTGGTAAAGTCGCTGGACAGGTAATCCCATAACATTGAAAAAAGAACCTTCAATTTTCTCAATTGCAACATATCCAATCCACTCCTGGGCACCATAGGCACCAGCCTTGTCATAAGGAGAGTAATTATCGGTGTAATATGTAATTTCTTCGTATGACAGAGTGCGGAAATATACTTTTGTTTTAGAGGTGAATGAGCGTTTCTGTTTGTTACTTCTAATTGTAACTCCTGTGATTACTTCGTGCATATTTCCGGACAACTTTCCCAGAATATTGATTGCGTCATCTCTGTCTGCGGGCTTACCAAGTATCTCTCCGTTGCAAAACACCAGAGTATCTGCAGTAATCAATATTTCTGCGTCATTAAGTTCTCTGGGAAACCCATAGGATTTAAGTTCCGCAAGGTGAAGAGGGACTAAGGCCGAATCAATTTCAGGGTGATAGTCTTCAGATAGGTTTTCGTTATACTCAATACTAAACGGAAGGTCCAGCCCACTGAGAAGCTGTTCCCGTCTTGGTGAGGCAGATGCAAGAATGAGTTTCCTTTCCTTTAATTTTACCTGAAGATTATTCATTATTAAAAATTAACCCGAATATGCTTCTGAACTTTCCGGCCATTTAGCCTGAATCTTAAGAGTTTGTTCAATTACATCTCTTACACATCCCTTTCCTCCTGAGTATATGGAAATATACTCACAAATCTCTTTTACCTCTGTTACAGCATCTGCCGGACAAGTAGAAATTCCGCACATTTTGAGAATTCCAATATCAGGGATATCATCACCCATAAAAAGAACCTCATCCGGTTTAAGGTTATGTCTTGAACAGAAATCATAAAAGTCCGGTATCTTATGATGAGATTTTAGATAAATGTCTCTTTTGTCTACTCCTATTTGTACAAATCTTTTAGGAATGCTTTCCGAAGAGCCACCGGTTATTATAGCAACAGGGAAATGTTGAAGCACAGCCACTCTTACTGCATATCCGTCTTTTGCGTTGTGAGATCTTAGAAGATCACCGTTTTCGGTTGCGATAACAAGACCATCGGTAAAAACCCCGTCGACATCAAAAACAAAAGCTTTAATTTTGTTAAGTTTAACTTTAAAATTCGACATTATTTTTTTTTGAATTTTTTTGAAGAATTTGCTATTTGTTTTGTAATTAACTCATAAACAGCCCTATGTTCATCCATGTCTTTAAGAATTTCAAGGTGTTTAAGAATTGTTGTTGTGTCATTTCTTGCAGCAGGTCCTGTTTGTACATATCCAGGGTGCCCGTATAAAAAAGCTTTTCTTACAGTTTCAGTTGCAAGCGGTAAAAGAAAAGTATGGTATGGTGATGATATATCATATGACAATCCGAGCAGATAGTTGACAAAATTACTTACATAAACAGCAGCAAGATGCATTCTTAGCCTGCTCTCACTATTGCACTCTCTGTACTCAGCCCCTAAGTAATCGCATAATTTAACAAAAACTTCATGTGTCGGCATATCTGAAGATTCAAGCAGAAAAGGCACAATCTTCATATCAACAGGTTTCGTTTTACTTAATGTCATAAGTGGGTAAAATACACCATAATGGGGTATACTGTTTAAAACATCTATTGAAGTGGCTCCACTGGTATGACAAACAATAGTTCTGCCTGATTTTACAGAGTCAAATTCTGAAATAATACTAAAAACATCTTTAATTGCATCATCTGAAAGTGTCAACAAGATAATATCAGAATCGGAAATATTGCAGATATTTTCAGTTGCAATTGTTAAATCCAGGTTGTGAGGGTTGTTCTCGTGTTTATTAAGAATTTTAGCAAGAGTGCCAGCTGTCTCAGGAGTTCTGTTCCATATATATGAAACATTACAACCGGCAGCTTTCAGCGACAACGAAAGTCTGTACGCTGCATTTCCGGCCCCAGCAAATGAAATATTTAGCATTTCTTCTATTTATTGCTTCCACCTGTAGCAAACACAGCAAGACTTTCATGCCCTTTTTCATCTACAGATTGTACGGCAAATAAGTAATTATCCTTGCTTAAAGGAAGTTCAACACTATTGCCCGAAACTTTGATTTTTCTTTCCCAGGCAGACTTGTCGGTTTCTCTTATTAGAACATAGTATTCTTTAGGGATTTTTACCCCTTTTGGAGCCTTCCAAAACAGTTTTGTGTTGTTTGACAGTTCAGCAATGTCAATTTTAACATCTTCCGGCACATTTGGTGCAAAGGACAAATTTAGAACAGAAGCTAAATTTACGCCGCAATTTTTTCGCACATACTCAAAATCAACTCCTAAAGGCATGTCGCCATAAGAAATTCCGTTTTTAACAATTACCTGCTGATGAGTTCTGTCGTAATTTTCGTGATATTCGCATACTCTTACTGCAGTAAATCCTTCTCTGCAAAAAGGCGTATGATCGCCTCCTCTTCCAAATCTGTCATTCCTGTATATTAACTTGATTTCAAGATTATCAACATATCTTTCTCCTGTCTCTTTAATATATCTTGCAAGTTGCCTGGATTTACTGTCATTCTCAGAAGAATTAAAAATTCTTGATTTCCTCATATCATCACTTTCAAGAATAGGGACATTTTCGGAAAAGACTCTCAGTTTTGTATTGTTTGATACAGAAGTTGAACTTGATACGGAATTTCCTATCATATCATTATTTAAAACTCCGATTATATCCCATCCCTCTTTTTTTGCAATAGAAGCCAGATGGGCCGCTCCAAGCAGTCCATGTTCTTCTCCGCTTAAAAACATTAGTTTGATTGTTACCGGAGTTTCGATTTTTGAGAGGATTCTTGCTATTTCGAGTAATGCCGCAACTCCGCTTCCATTATCGTTTGCTCCCGGAGCAAAACCTGTTGAATCGCTGTTGTTTTCAGACCGACTGTCATAGTGCGCAAGCAAAACAATAGTCTTTGTATCATTATTATTGTTTGTCCCTTTGATTGTAGCTACTATGTTTGTTAAAATAATCTCTCTTCCAAGCCTGGTGTCTTTTCCTCCTGCTTTATATTCTATTCTCTCCACTTTAGTTCTGTCCACGGATGATCTAAAATAAGTTTCAAGTTTATCAGAAAGATAATTTGCTGCAGCTCCGATCCCTTTTTCAGAATTTGTCCTTGAACTTAAATTATGTCTGGTATGAAGACCAACAAGGTCATTTATAGTTGTTTGAATGTTAGATACGGAGATTTCAGATACTGCTTTTTCAATTAAAGGATCGCGTACAATAATTTGTTGTGCAAATAATCCGGTTGAAGCAATTATAATTAAAATTGTAAATACTATGAAATTTTTCATAAGTGAATAATTAATATAATTCAAAAAATCCGGCAAGGTCTTTCTTATGCTTTCCTTGTATTAAAATACCATGGTTTCCCAGATGAGAATTGAGAAAAGCATCCATGTCTTCAGTTGATTTAAATCTGAATTTGATTTGTGTCCGGCATCTCTCAACTACATTTGTGTTTTGAATTATCTCTCCATGAACGGCATAAAACTTATTCAGGTCGGGTCCTCCACATTTGAAAAGAGTATATTTTCCAAGAACCAGCTTTGCAGAAACACCTATCCCAAGTTGTGACTCATAATGAGATGTGAGAGAAAAGCTTTCTGACAATGAAACAGGTGCAGTACAATGCGCAAAATCTATTGTATTGTCACTTCTGTCTATTGACGAAGGATTTGCCATAAAGGCAGGTTTATTTAACAGGGCTCTGGCAATTATCATCGACCAAAGTGTAGGAATATCTCCTTCACAACCGGACACAAGACCTCTATCGTTTAAAATTGAAAGTGCAAGACAAGAGGTCGTTTTTAATGTGCCAATTATGTCAAAGCATTTGACTGAAATTGCATTAAGGTCATTCTCCTGAATTAATTGTTTAAGTGCATTATACAATTTAACTGCTTCGAAAAGATCATCTTTACTTCTGCTTTTATCTAAAAGGGGAGTGAGTTCATTTAATATTTTTGTAGACTCATTTGAGTTCATTAAATACTTTCCCTGATAATTAATGAAAGTTTTAAAATTGTTTTCAAGAAGTGCAATTGGAATATCGATAAACTTAACACCATATTTATTTGATATTGTATCTCTGTTTACATCAGAAGAGATGAGCCATGGAGACTGATTTCCTATTAGGCCAATTCTGGTATTGGATATCTCTTTAAAGGCTTTTTGAATGTTATACAATAATTTTATCTCTTCATTCATCTCCTCAAGAAACTTCTTGCTGGGAGAGAGGGGAAAATTTATGTGCCTGTGATTAATGCCATTATTGTGCATCCAGCTTGAAATTTCGAGGGAAGCAGCCATGGAGTTATGGAAGGAATCACTTAAAATAACAATTGGTCTTGTGAATTTTTGCCAGTTGTTGAGAAAGATTTGCTCAGTTCCGCCAGTAGCGATAAAAGCTATTGCAAGCTCTTCCTGTCCTTTAATAGGTTCATACTCTTGTGCACTTACTATCTTTAGTGAAAATCTTGACTTGAACTCGGAATAGAGAGCTTCTCTTGATGCAACTACTGAATGGCCATCATGAAGTGATGATGCAAATACAACGAGTGTAAGGTTTAGTTCCATAAAAAAGAATTAATTTCGCAAATATAGTAAAAATGTAAAACTATTTTTTCTAAAATCCGTTAAGGATATAAATAGAATTGTTTATGGATAAAGACAAAAAGACAAATATTCAGGAAGAAAGTTCCGGCAAAAATATTATTATAGCATTCATTCTAAATCTCTCATTTGCTTTGATTGAACTTGTTGGCGCGATCTTCACCAACTCAGTGGCAATTCTTTCAGATGCTGTCCACGATCTTGGAGACTCATTATCGCTTGGTGTAGCATATTATTTACAAAAAAAATCGAGAAAAGGAGGGGATCGTTTTTATTCATATGGATATCTTCGTTTTTCACTTCTTGGATCGGTTTTTATATCAACTGTGTTGCTCATAAGTTCTTTTTATATTATAAAAGAGAGCATCGACAGGATTATCTCTCCTCAGGAAGCATACGCTCCGGGCATGTTAATACTTGCCGTTTTTGGAGTATTAGTTAACGGAGCAGCATTCTTAAAACTGAGAAAAGGCAAATCTCAAAACGAAAAGGCTGTAACAATACATATGATGGAAGATGTTCTTGGATGGTCTGCTGTTCTGGTTGCAAGTATTTTTATGATATTCATAGAAATTCCTGTCCTTGACCCAATATTGTCATTATCAATATCCTTTTGGGTTCTTTTTAATGTATATAGAAATCTGAAAGAGACATTCAGGATAATGCTGCAGGAAGTGCCAAAAGGAATTGATGTGACATTTGTCGAAAGAGAACTTTTAAAAATTGATGGAATAAAGTCTGTTCATGACCTTCATATCTGGACTCTTGATGGAGAGAAACATGTAATGACAGTTCATGCTGTATCTGACATAAATTTGGACTATAATGTTATAGAAAATATTAAGTCAGATATTAGAAAATCTGTTAAAAAGCAGAATATCGGGCATATTACAATTGAAATTGAAAGTGAAGATGAAGCAGGAAAATGTCTCTATAACGGATCCTGCTAAAACAGAAAAAGGCCTGATAAATATTTTATTCAGGCCTTAGTCATTAAATATATAAAAGGTTAAGCTTCCTGTACCTTTTCACTCTTGATTGCAAGAAAAGGATTAAGATGGAAAGATGAAAAATCTTTAATGTAGGAGTATCTTTCGTCATTCCAGGCTTTTGCTTTTCCAATGAATATCTCAGCAGACAAAGCAAAACTCTCTTCACTCTGAGAATCCCCTAAAAGTAGATAAGACATAATTATATGTGCCGCCATTTCAACAACTCTTCTTGCGTGGAAATCGATATAGTCACTATCACCTTCAATTACTTTTTCCACAGCCTTCTGATACTGGCTTGTCATTTCGATTAGGATTTTCTTCAGTTGTTCGAATTCTGGTTTAACTTCACTTTTCTCATATTCTTTGATTTGTAACAGATAAGAACCATTTGTCACATATCTTTGCGCAGCTACAACCTGAAGTTGAGATGTGCCTTCGTAAATTGTTGTTATTCTGGCATCTCTGAAAATTCTCTCAATAGGGTAATCTTTCATAAATCCTGAACCTCCGTGAATCTGCAAAGAATCGTATGCATTCTGATTTGAATATTCCGATGCCATTAATTTTAGTACAGGAGTAAACATATCGGCCAGCTTTTGATACTGTTTTGATTCTGTTCTCTCTTCCGGAGTCAGTTTTCTCTCCTCTGCAATAAACCCATATGATTTATATACATCAACAAAACGGGTAGTTTCATATAATAAGGCTCTGGAGGCTTGTAATTTAGCCTTAATTACCGCAAGCATTTCATAAACTGCCGGAAATTGAATAATTGGTTTCCCGAACTGAGCTCTTTCATGGGCATATTTTAATGCTTCTCTGTAAGCTGCTTCAGAGATTCCAACCGACTGGGCACCCACTCCAAGGCGTGCTCCATTCATAAGTGACATAACATATTTAATGAGGCCGAGTTTTCTCTCTCCCACAAGTTTTGCAGGAGCGTTATTGAAAACAAGCTCGCAAGTAGGAGAACCCTTAATCCCAAGTTTATTCTCAATTCTTCTAACATTAACTCCACCCCATGCTTTATCATAAACAAAATATGATAATCCGCGGGCATCTGTGGTTCCTTCTTCGGAACGGGCTAGTACAAGTTTAATTTCCGCATCACCGTTTGTTATAAATCTTTTTACTCCGTTCAGATACCATTTTCCATCTTTATCGTTGAATGTTGCTTTAAGCATAACTGCCTGAAGGTCACTTCCTGCATCTGGTTCTGTGAGATCCATGGAACAAGTTGCACCAATATTAATTCTCGGTAAAAACTCATTTTTAATTTCTTCGGTGGCATATTCATTTATTGTTTCGGCACAGTCCTGAAGTCCCCATATGTTTGCAAATCCGGCATCCGCTCTGGCAACCAATTCTGCAGCCATAACGTATGGAACCATTGAAAAATTGAGCCCTCCGAATTCCCGAGGCAAAGACATTCCATACAAACCTGCCTGAATTAGTACATCCTGATTTTGTTGAGTTCCCGGAGCATATGTAACCCTTCCGTTTTCGTGATGAGCTCCTTTTTTATCAACTTCTTCGGCATTTACAGCTATAATGTCGCCACAAATTTCTCCAAGAATTTCCATAACCTTTTCGTAGGAGTCGATTGCGTCATAAGCGATACAAGGTGCATAATCATACTTGCCGGCATCTTTGTAGTTCTGTTCCTTCAAATCAACTATTTTATTCATTAAGGGGTGGCGGAACTGGAAATTAAGATCTTTATTATCCTTATAAAAATTTGCCATTTTACTTACTGTTTTTTTTGTACGATTTAATTAACTTTGGAACAACATCATTAAGATCGCCAACTATTGCATAGTCGGCAAGCTGGTGAATAGGAGCATCGGGATCGCTGTTTATAGATATTACCATTGCAGATTGTTCCATACCAGCTGTATGCTGGATTTGTCCGGAAATTCCAACGGCAATATATAATTTAGGTCTTACAGTAACACCAGTTTGTCCTATTTGCCTTGCGTGATCGGCAAACCCAGCGTCAACTGCAGCTCTTGAGGCACCAACTTCGGCACCAAGAACATGAGCCAGTTCAAACAGCAAGTTGAAATTTTCTTTGGATCCAACTCCAAAACCTCCGGCAATAATTATTTGAGATCCTTTAATATCAATTTTTCTGTCTTCAATTTGTCGCTCAATAATCTCCACTACAAAATCAATTTCCGATATTAAGGAATTTGTATCAAGAAGATTTGCAGAACATTCAACAGGCATATTCAGCGGTTCTCTTTTCATAACTCCTTCTCTAACTGTCGCCATTTGAGGACGATGATCGGGATTTATAATTGTTGCAATAATATTACCTCCGAATGCGGGACGTATCTGAAACAATAAGTTTTGATACTCTTTGCCTGCTTTGGTGTCGGTATGGCTGCCTATTTCAAGTGAAGTACAATCTGCCGTTAAACCACTGTTTAAAGCGCTTGATACGCGGGGCGCAAGATCCCTGCCAATGCTTGTAGCACCAAAAAGAGCAATCTGAGGCTTTTCTTTGAGAAAAAGGTCAATTGTAATGGCAGAGTAGGGAAGTGTGAGATAATTCAAAAGTCTTTTATCATCTGCAATGTGAACTTTGGTTGCGCCATACAATGCAATTTCTTCTTTTAGAGAAGTAACATTATGGCCAATCAGGAGTGCTTCCACATTGCAAGTAAGTTGTTTTGCCAACCCGCGGGCTTTAGTCAGAAGCTCCAGACTCACTTCGCTTAATTTCCCATTCTCGGTTTCTATATATACTATTATATTGTTCATGTTTAAAAAAATTACTGTTAACCAATTGTGTGAGAAGAGATAAGCTCTTTAACCAAATTTTCAATATCTTCATTTGAAGCTGAAATTCTCTTTGACTCCTTTATCTGAAAAACTATATTTTCAATTTTCTTCACTTTTGTAGGAGATCCGGATAACCCGTAGTTGAGTTCATCTCCGCCGATTTCATTAATTCCCCACTCCGGTATTTTAAGATAATCAAGAGTATAGGATGGAAGATAAGAATTGTGTTCGTTATCTTGCTCTTCGCTTAATGTCCTTGCATGCTTGAATCTCATAATTTGTTTTGCATTTCTTGGCCTGCATGCAGGTGCAGTTGCATGAACAGTAATAACAACAGGCAAAGTGGTTCTAACGATTTCAACACCTCTTTCGAGTCTTCTTTTGATCTTTAGTTTTCCATCTTTAAATTCAATTATCTCTTCGGCATATGTGACCTGAGGAAATTTGAGCTTTTCTGCAACCTGAGGACCTACCTGGGCAGTATCACCGTCTATAGCCTGCCTCCCTGCAATTATTATGTCCGGTTGTAATTTTTTTAAAGCCATTGAGAGTGCATATGATGTTGCTAAAGTATCTGCTCCGGCAAATTTTCTGTCTGTAAGAAGAACTCCTCCGTCTGCACCCCTGAAAAGCCCTTCGCGAATGATTTCTGCGGCTCTTCCGGGTCCCATTGTAAGAAGCAGTACTTCACTTCCGGGATATGCATCCTTCAATCTTAAAGCTTGTTCCAGTGCGTTCATGTCCTCCGGATTAAAAATTGCAGGCAAAGCTGCACGGTTAACTGTACCGTCCTCTTTCATTGCATTTTTACCAACATTTCTGGTATCCGGCACTTGTTTTGCCAGAACAACAATTTTAAATGTTTTATTCATACTGTATATTTAAAGTGTTTAAGCTTCGGCTGAACTGTTACCGAAACTCATTGGAATAATTCCTTTTGATTCGTTATGGAGTTCTATTTGTCCATATTGAGATTCAAATTTGCTTATATTATCCTGCAGGGCAAGAAAAAGCCTTTTAGCATTCTCGGCCGTCATTATTATTCTGTTGTTTACCTGAGGTTTAGGGACTCCCGGCATCATCCTGATATAGTCAATTATAAATTCACTGCTCGAATGGGTAATAATTGCAAGATTTGAATAAGATCCCTGTGCAACTTCATTGCTTAACTCTATATTAAGCTCATTATCAGTACTCATATCGGTTTTTATTAAATTTTAGTACGCAAATATAAGCTTTTTTCTGATAAGCTAATTTTGTCTGCTCTCTATAAAATGTATAACTTTGCTGTTTAGATTTAAAAAGTAAAAGTATTATATGGAGATTCCTGCTAAATACGATCCATCACTTACGGAGGATAAATGGTATTCATTCTGGTTACAAAAAAGATTTTTTCATTCAGAACCCGATTCCAGGGAACCATATACAATTGTAATTCCCCCTCCTAACGTTACCGGTGTTTTGCATATGGGGCATATGCTAAACAACACTCTACAGGATGTTCTCGTAAGAAGAGCAAGAATGATGGGAAAAAACGCATGCTGGGTTCCAGGAACCGATCATGCTTCTATAGCAACTGAAGCAAAAGTTGTTTCGAAACTTAAAAGTGAAGGAATTGAAAAAAGTGATATAACACGTGAAGAGTTTTTAAAACACGCTTGGGATTGGAAGGAAAAGCATGGCGGTATTATTCTGGAACAGCTGAAAAAACTTGGAGCTTCATGCGATTGGGAGAGAACAAAATTTACGATGGATCCGGAATTAAGCGAAGGCGTTATCAATACTTTTGTACACTATTATAACAAGGGCCTAATATACAGGGGCATAAGAATGGTTAACTGGGATCCCGAAGGGCAAACGGCAGTTAGTGACGAAGAGGTTATCCACAAAGAAACTACATCTAAGCTCTATTATCTGAGATATTATTTTTCAAAAGAAGGAAAAGCAGAAAGTGATTATATGATTATTGCAACCACACGCCCTGAAACAATAATGGCTGACGTTGCTCTTTGTGTAAACCCACACGATGAGAGATTCTTTGGATTAAAAGGCAGAAAAGTATTAATTCCGCTTATAAACAAAGAGATACCAATCATTGAAGACGAATATGTTTCAACAGATTTTGGAACCGGCTGCCTTAAAATTACACCTGCACATGATATTAATGATTACGAAATTGGTTTAAGGCATAAATTGCCTGTAATAGACATCCTCGACAAGTTTGGCAAACTTAACGAAAACGCAGTTTTACTTATTGGAGAAGACCGGTTTGCCGCAAGAAAAAAAATTGTAAAGATGCTTTCGGAATCCGGCAATCTTGAAAAAGAGGAGCAATATATTTCTCAAATAGGGTATTCAGAAAGAACCAACGCTGTAATTGAACCTAAGCTCTCTCTTCAGTGGTTTTTAAAAATGGAAGAAGCGTCAAAAGAGGCTTTAAACTATGTCGAGAGCGAAAAAATCAGACTGATTCCGGACAAATATAAAAACACCTACAAGCATTGGATGGAAAATGTCCGTGACTGGTGTATTTCCCGCCAGCTATGGTGGGGACAACGAATTCCTGCATGGTACCTGCCGGATGGCGATTTTGTTGTTGCCTCAAACGAAAATGACGCTCTTGTACAGGCACATAAACTAGATTCTTCACTTACATTGAAGGATCTTAGGCAGGAGAGCGATGTGCTTGACACATGGTTTTCTTCCTGGCTCTGGCCAATTTCTGTATTTGATGCATCTAAACCGGGATTTCCGGATAAGGCTCCAAACAAAGATCTTGCATACTATTATCCTACAAATGACTTAGTGACTGCCCCGGAAATTCTGTTCTTCTGGGTTGCAAGGATGATTATGGCGGGTCATGAATTTTGCCACGACATACCTTTCAAAAATGTTTATCTCACTGGTATAGTGAGAGATAAATCGGGCAGGAAAATGTCCAAATCTCTCGGCAACTCACCTGATCCTATTGAACTTATAAAAAATTATGGTGCCGATGGAGTGAGAGTAGGAATGCTTTTATGCAGCAACGCAGGAAATGATATTCTTTTTGATGAAAGCCAGGTAGAACAAGGCAGAAATTTCGCCAACAAAATATGGAACGCATACAGGCTGGTGATGGGATGGAGTGTCGATGTAAACCAGGTGCAGAGCGAAAAAAATATTACCGCAATTAAATGGTTTGATAATCTTCTTTCACAGTCTATTTTTGCAATAAATGACCATTTCGACAAATTCAGGATATCTGATGCCCTTATGTTGTTGTATAAACTTTTTTGGGATGACTTTTGTGCCTGGTATCTTGAAATTATCAAACCCGAATCGGGGAGTGCGATTGACAAAGAGACTTACGATACTACAAAAATATTCTTCGACAAACTGCTTAGACTTCTTCATCCATATATGCCTTTTATTACAGAGGAGCTATGGCACAATTTACAGGAGAGAGGAGAAGAAGATAGTATAATGATAACTTTATTGCCAGTTTCAAAAGAATATTCATCCGGCTATATCAATAAATTTGAGCAAGTCAAGCAGGCTATAGTAAACATTAGAAGTATAAGACAATCAAAAGCTATTTCTCCTAAAAACCCTCTTGAACTATATTTAAATGGAGGAATATCAGCAGAATTGTACCCCATAATTACTAAAATGGCAAACATATCAGAAATAAAAGAACTTGAAAGCAAAGAAAAAGATGGCTCGGGTTCATCTTTCATGGTGGACACAATCGAGTTTTTCATTCCTCTAGGCAACATGATAAATGTTGACGAAGAAATCAATAAAATTGAATCCGAAATTACACACCTTACCGGTTTTCTGGCAATTGTCAATAAAAAACTTTTAAATGAAAAATTTGTTAAAAGTGCTCCAAAAGCAGTTGTAGATATTGAATACAAGAAGAAAAGCGATGCCGAGACAAAAATTGAAAAGCTAACTCAAACGAAAAATGGACTTCTTAAACATTAAGTTATGAGGAAATTTTTCTGTGTCAGAAGTCCAATTTCGCTTCTGATACTGTCATTTTTTTTAATGGTCTCATTCTCCTGCCGGAAAGTGAGCGAACTTAGTGACAACAATAATATCGCTACAATTTCCGTTGCAGGTGAGAAACCGGAAGAGGTTGTATTTGACACACCCAGAATTGAAGACAAAAAAATAATTATTCCTCTCAGGTTCGGGAAATACCTTTTCCCTTTGCAGGTAAAGCTTGACATAAAAACAGAAATGTCGGTTGATAAAATTCTCGGTTTTGATTCTCAGGGTTATCTTACATTTGAATCGATAAGTAGCATAAATGTGATAAGCGTTGTTGCAAAAAGCGGTATGACATCAAAATACGAGGTTTTACTTGAAGAATTACCATCAAACGATCTCAGTGAAATAGAGAAATTTACTGTAAAAACACACCTGCCTCCGGAATACAATTTTATTTCTGAAGCATTAATTGACGAGCCCACATCCACAGTCAAGATATATTCAATATCAAACAGTGCTCCATTTACAATTGTACCTGAAATATATCTTTCGGCTGGAGCCGGCTTTAAAGATTATAAAGCAAATGATCCAATAAGTTTCGAGACTCTCACAGCTAAGAAAAACTTCAAAATTGTATCTGAAAGCGGAAGAGAACAAGTTTGGCAAGTGATTTTATCTCCTGCAACAATTCTTAACGAACAAAACGAGTCTGAAATTCCCTCAGACGTGACTCAAAGACTTGGAATAGAATTCAACCGGGTAATATCAACCTCTCAAACGGCCGGAGTTGAAATTGACACTTTGTTAGTCTCTAACAGGAATTCTTCTATTACAATTTTTGCCAATAGTTTGCAGAATAACCCTAGTGCCACAGTTAAACTTGATATTTCAACGGATAAATACTCTTGTTTAAGCGGATTTAAAAGTGGAGAAAGTATTAATTTCAAAGTGTGGAGAGAGAAGAAAAAATTCTTCATTGGTGACCAGATTACCGGATGGGCAAAAGAGTGGACCATTGAGTGGCGGAGTATAAATGATTTTGCAGAAATCCTGAATATTGGCAAAAATGGATACAGTAGTGCCGACGGCAAAGTGATTATAGGCGATTTTACAATTAATCGTTCAGAAAGGACAATTACTATTCCTGTGTTGGAGAAAGGAACATTTCCTCTGGTTTTGGATGGTTGTTTGCCTCTCCTCTCGACAGGAGCTGTTTCGAACATGCCCTCTACACTCAATTTCTCAAACATAAACGATTATATTGTTTTTAATGTCACAAAAAGCGACCTTAATGAGCAGTGGAAAATTCTGCTTTCGGATAATTTTACTCCTAAAAGTGAGCAAAATGAAGTAATTGATTTCATAACAGGCTCTCCTTCCGCTAGCTATATATTTTCGGAAAAATACCTTGAAAGCGGAAAGTCTCAAATTACTTTAATCGTTGAAAATTACAACAGTTCGCGACAGCTTAAAATAGCTCCGCTCATTAAAATTTCAGAAAAGGCTAAATTTGATGGGCTTGTTTCAGGAGCCACAATTGTTCTTTCACCTGACGATGACTATAAGTTCTCTGTTATTGCCGAAAACGGATCTTCCAGAGAGTGGAAAATAAAACTTATTGATGCTCAACAAATATCAAATAGCGATTTTGAAATCTGGGGGGGGCATCCTCAGTTTGCAACAATTCCTCTTACAATATCTCCCAGCGACGGATCTGGATGGAACTCATCAAACAACCCTTCTGTTCAGGGATTAACCAGAGTTGCCGGTTACAATTCAACTTATGCAGCAAAACTGGAAACCCGGCTCTCTACGATAAGTTTTGCGAATATAATAAGAGTTACATCGCTGGCTTCCGGTAGTATTTTCCTCGGTAAATTTAAATACAGTATACTTGCTAAAGATGTGTACTATCCGCAAAACATGACAAAATTCGGAATACCGTTTAGAGGAAAATCAATTCCTGCCGCTTTCTCTTTGAACTACAAATACACTAGAGGTGGTGACAGGGTAAGAACAACTCCAAAATTTTCATCTTTAAATATCCCGGAATTTGAAGATCCTGTTACTTTAGAAGGAGCAGATAAAGCCATTGTATGGGTTGAATTATGGTACCACTCCGGGGTTGATGAGTTTGATATTCAGAAAGAACCTGCCGATCATAAAATTGCGAGAGGAGAGTTTATTATTAGTGACAATGAGCCAGAATGGAGCAATTTAATTGCCGGTGTTAACCTTTTAAACGATAATCAGAATCTCTTTCCAACTCATATTGTAGTTACTGTCTCTTCAAGTAAAGATGGAGACATTTTTACCGGATCACACGGAAACACTCTAATTGTAGATAATTTCAAACTTATTTATTATATACCAGGCCAAGGGGCAAAAATTTTAAACTGACATATATGTATGTTTCGGAAGCAAGTATTGAAGTAAGATATTATGAGACAGACCTTATGGGCATAGTGCACCATTCAAATTACATCAGGTATTTTGAGTGTGCCAGAAGCAAAGCATTGAAAGACCTTGGCCTGCCAATCGAAAAGCTCGAAGAAGAGGGGATAATGATGCTGGTCACTCATGTTGAGTGTGATTATAAATTTCCGGCAAAAATGGGGGATATATTAAGAATTATAAGTACAATTAAGGATTGTCCCAAAGCCAGGATCAAAATTGATTCACTTATTTACAACGAGAAAAATGAAATTGTATGTTCAGGCAGTGTTACTCTCGGATTTATTAATTCTCATTCAAGAAGACCCACAAGGGCGCCTGAATCGGTTATAAGAGTTTTTTTACCCTATTTTACGCAATAATTTAAAAAATCATATAAAATGAATCACTTATTACTTTTTGGAACAATCGGAGCAACTGAAGTAATTATCGTTGCATTAATCGTACTGTTATTGTTTGGCGGTAAAAAGATCCCTGAATTAATGAAGGGTATTGGCAAAGGAGTTAAAAGTTTTAAGGACGGGATGAAGGGTATCGAAGAAGATATCAAAAATACCGATTCCGAAGAAAAAGAGGAAAAGAAATAGTGAGTGGCGAAATGACATTTTGGGAGCATCTGGACGAACTTAGAAAAGTATTGTTTCGTTCGGCTATTGTTATTTTCATTTTAGTGGTTCCTATCTTTTTATCAAAAAACTTCATCTTTGAAAAAATAATTTTTGCCCCTACAGATTCCGGGTTCATTTTGTACAGATGGATTGAACAGCTTACTGTATTATTGAAAATACCCGGTGCTGCTCCAGAAACTTTCGGCCTTAAATTAATTAATATTGATCTTGCTGCACAATTCTTCATTCATGTGTCTGTCTCTCTAACTCTTTCGTTTATACTTGCTGTTCCATACATTCTTTTCCAAATTTGGAAATTCATTGGTCCGGGTTTATATGAAAAAGAGCAGCTGGCAGTAAAAAAAGCATTTGCTTTTGGAGCAGTACTGTTCTTTACGGGTGTGGCTGTAGGATATGTTTTTGTATTTCCGCTTACCCTCCGGTTTTTAGGGACTTATCAGGTTAGCACATTGGTGGCAAATCAAATTTCTCTTCAATCGTATATTTCAATGTTTACACAACTCATTCTCATAATGGGTGTTGTTTTTGAAATGCCGGCACTTGCTCTAATTCTTTCAAAAATGGGAATCATCAACAAGGCACTTTTGAAGAAGTACCGAAAACACGCTTTTACAATTTTAATGATTGCCGCTGCAATCATAACACCCAGCGGAGATGCTTTCACTCTATTCATCGTTGGAATGCCCCTTTATCTTCTTTATGAATTTAGTATATTAATTTGTCGTGATATCGATCAATAAACTTTCCGTCTCATTTGGAGGCACATCCCTGTTCGATGAAATCAACTTTCATGTGGGAGACAGGGATAAAATAGGACTTGTCGGAAAAAACGGCTCAGGAAAATCTACAATATTAAAAATCATTGCAGGATTAAGCACTCCATCGTCCGGAGAAATTTTAAAACCCCCTTCAGTTGATATCGGCTATTTACCCCAGCAAATGGAACATTCTCGGGATAAAAGTGTATTTGACGAAGCAATGACAGCTTTTTCTCACATTTTACAACTTCATATGGATTTGGAGGCTGTAAACAATGAGCTAACTGTCCGTACAGATTACGAAAGCAGAGAATACCATAAGTTTATTGAAAAGCTCAATGATATTAATGACAAATTACATCTGTACGAAAGTGAAAATCCTGAAGGAGAGACAGAAAAAACACTAATTGGGCTTGGTTTTAGAAGAGATGAACTAAATCGCTCTACTGCAACATTAAGCCAGGGATGGAATATGCGGATTGAACTGGCAAAGATTCTGCTGGCAAAACCATCAGTTTTACTTTTGGACGAACCTACTAACCATCTGGATATCGAATCTATTCAATGGCTTGAAGAGTATCTGGCGGGATTTACCGGTTCGCTTGTTCTTGTTTCTCACGACAGAAGATTCCTAGACAGAGTAACAAATCGTACAGTAGAGATAATGCTGGGAAGAATTTATGACTATAAAGTTCCTTACTCAAAATATACAGAACTCAGAAAGGAAAGGATAGAGCAGCAAAGGGCCGCCTATGACAACCAACAGCGCATGATAGAAAAAAACGAAGAGTTTATCGAAAGGTTCCGATACAAAGCAACTAAATCTAACCAAGTCCAGTCCAGAATCAAGCAACTTGGAAAAATTGACAGAATTGAAATTGACCTTGAGGACAAATCTGCTCTTAGTGTAAAATTTCCAACTGCACCACGTTCCGGCCAGGTTGTTATCAAGGCAAAAGATCTCAAAATGCAGTTTGATTTAAAGAAAGTTGTTTTTGACAATGTCAACTTTGTAATTGAAAGAGGGGAAAAGGTGGCTCTCGTTGGAAGAAACGGTGAGGGTAAAACTACTTTTATGAGAATATTGACAAATGAGCTTGTTCAGTCAAAGGGCACTATTACATTAGGTCATAATGTTTCACTCGGCTATTATGCACAAAATCAAGATGATTTACTGGATAAAAGCGATACAATTTTTGGCACTCTTGATAAAATTGCAGTTGGAGATATTCGTACAAAGCTACGGGATATTCTTGGTGCATTCCTGTTCAAGGGTGAAGATGTTGAAAAGAAGGTCGAGGTGCTTAGTGGGGGAGAACGCTCTCGGCTGGCAATGGCAAAACTGATTCTAAATCCTCATAATCTTCTTGCGCTTGACGAACCTACAAATCATATGGATATTCGCTCAAAGGATATTTTAAAGCAAGCGCTCGCTAAATATGATGGAACACTTGTGATTGTTTCCCACGACAGAGATTTTCTGGATGGACTGGTAAATAAGGTTTTTGAATTCAAGGATGGAGGTGTAAGAGAACATATCGGTGGGATTTCCGAGTTTCTTGAAAGGAAAAAAATTGAAAACATAAATGATTTAAATTTTGCTGCTCCTAAAATTGCCGACAAAAATATAAAAGTGAACGATTCGGTAAATTACAAAGAGCAAAAGGAAGCAGAAAAAGAGATTAAAAGAAAAAAATCGGCAATTGTGCGTTGTGAAAAACAAATTGAAGAGCTCGAGCAAATAATTTCTTTAATTGAATCTGGTCTGTCTGATGGGAAATTCGAAGATAGGATGGATTTAACCTTAGCACAATATAGTGATTTGAAAAATGAATTAAACAACAAAATGAATGAGTGGGAAAGCCTGCAGCAATAAATAAAACAATAATATATGGAACAGAAAAATGAATACCTCTTTGGGATGCACCCTGTAATCGAGGCATTGGAAACAAATAAAAAAATCGAAAAAGTTCTTTTCCGTCAGGGAATGGATGGAATACAGTTTCACAGACTTCTTCAGATGCTCCAGGAAAAAGATGTTCCTGTTCAATTTGTGCCGGAAGAGAGGCTAAACAGATTCACAAAAGGAAGACATCAGGGCGTTGTTGCTTTAATCTCTCAGGTGGAATATGTGTCAATAGAACAAATGGTTACAGATGCCATGCAAAAATCGGATATGCCGTTGATAGTTCTTTTGGACGGTGTGAGTGACGTGAGAAACTTTGGCGCAATTGCCAGATCTGCCGAATGCGCCGGGGCCAGCGGGCTTGTTGTTCCGGCCAAGGGTGGGGCTGCAATCAATGCAGATGCCATAAAAGCTTCGTCAGGTGCACTTTTGAGAATATCAACATCAAAAGTTCCAAATATGAGAACTGCTCTTTACTATTTGCTTGAAGCAGGTTTTCAGATTGTTGCTGCAACTGAAAAAGCAGAGAAGACAATCTATGAAGTAGATTTTAAGAAACCAACAGCAATCATACTTGGATCGGAAGATCGGGGAATATCCGATGCTGTACTTGCAATTGCAACTGAAGTCGCTAAGATACCGTTATCCGGCAAGACTTTATCGCTTAATGTTTCTGTTGCTGCTTCTGTTGTTATTTTTGAAGCTGTACGACAGAGGGCCGTCTGAATTCAGCTGCTAAAATTGCAGCTGATACAGCAACATTAAGCGACTCGCTTTCCTTAGATTCTTTAGGATATTGTGGAATTAGAACTTTATAGTCTGATAGATCCTCAAGTTCTTTGGATATTCCATGTGATTCACTTCCTAATATAATAATCCCGTTTCTGGTTAATTTGGATTCATATATACTTGGTGCAGATAGAAATGTGCCATATATTGGAATTCTGTTTTTAACATGGGAAAGCATGACCGGAATACTTAAATATCTTACGTCAACCCTAAAGATTGAGCCCATAGTTGCCTGAACGACCTTTGGATTATATAATTCCACTGTATCCTCGGAAGCAAAAATGGTGTCAATTCCAAACCAGTCAGAAATTCTAATAATAGTACCAAGATTTCCAGGGTCTCTAACGGAATCAAGAGCAAAGTAGAGTTTTGAAAAATCTATTTCATTTGTGTCGCCGTATTCTTTCATTTTGACAATTGCAAGCGCGGGGGAAGGAGTGGAGAGGAGGGAAATTTTTGACATTGCATCTTCGCCAATTTCGTCTTTATAATATAAAGCTTCTATTTTATATGAAGATTTAATGGCCTCTTCTACAATTTTTTCACCTTCTGCAACAAATACAGAATTTTCATCCCTGTATTTTTTAAGTGCAAGAGACCGTATGAATTTTATGTCGGATTTGGAAACCATCAATAACCAAGTATCTTTAACATTGATTTGTATGTCTGTTCTTTACTGAAGAGTCTTGTATAATACTCTCCCGTCTCGTCCAAGTCAATAATAATATGCTTTGGAGCCGGCATAAGACAATGCTGTATTCCGCCGAAACCTGCTATTGACTCCTGATAGGCACCGGTGTGGAAAAAGCCAATATATAACGGTTCTTCATCATTGGCAGTTAGACTTAAGTTTGGCAAAAATATAGCATTAGCATGAGCTTCAGCATTATAATAGTCCTGGCTGTCACAAGTCAATCCTCCCAAGAAAACTCTCTGATACTCTTCATTCCATTTATTAATTGGTAGAAGTATGAAGCGTTGTTTTATTCCCCAAGTATCCGGAAGAGTAGTCATAAATGAACTGTCTACCATATACCATCTTTCTCTGTCGTTTTGTTGTTTCTGGCCCATAACCTGGTATATTGTTGCACCGCTTTCACCAACAGTAAAGCTTCCAAATTCTGTAAATATGTCTGGTTCAGGAACACCTCTTTGCTGGCAAATACTTTTTATCTGAGCAATTACTTCTTCGGCCATATACTCATAGTCATAGTCGAATGCTAGAGAATTCTTTATTGGAAAGCCACCTCCAATGTTCAAAGAGTCCAATTCCGGACATAATGCCTTAAGGTCACAATAAACAGACACACACTTACTTAGTTCATTCCAGTAATATGCGTTATCCCTGATTCCGGTATTAATAAAAAAATGTAGCATTTTAAGGGAAAACTTCTTGTTTCCCTTTATTTTTTCTTCAAAGAAAGGGATAATTTCACTATATCGGATTCCAAGTCTTGAAGTATAAAATTCAAATTTAGGTTCCTCTTCAGCTGCTATGCGAATACCAATTTTACATTGGTCTGTTATTGCCGCATCGAGTTGTTCGAACTCATTCATGTTGTCGATAACCGGAATTGTGTTTTTCCATCCGTTACTTAGAAAATTTGCGATATTCTCTATGTAAATATCCTTTTTGTAACCATTGCAAATAATATAAAGATCTTTGGTTACGATATTTTGTTCAAAAAGTGACTCAATCAGATTCAAGTCAAATGCAGAAGAAGTTTCAATATGAATATCGTTTTTTATAGCCTCTTCCATAACAAATGAAAAATGCGAACTCTTTGTGCAATAGCAGTAATGGTAGTCTCCATTATAGTCCACTTTTGCCATGGCAACATTGAACATTCTCTTTGCTCTTTGAATTTGAGAAGAGATTTTTGGCAGATATGTTATTTTTAAAGGGGTACCATACTGTTCAATTAGATCCATTACCGGAATGTTGTGAAACATCATTTCACCATCTTCAACACGAAATTCGTCTTGCGGAAATTCAAAAGATTGTTCAATCAGGTCGATGTATTTATTTTTCATCGTTCAATGTAACTTAGTTAGTTTGCGAATATTCTTACAATGTAAGTGCGTCGGATTTATTACTGGTTGCAAATATATTTCTTTTTTATATTAAAATCTTAAAAAATAGATTTTAAAGTTAATTTTGTACAAAATTGAAAAAGTCAGATGAAAAGAATATTCTTAATTATTCTGCCAATAATAATTTATTCCTTTTTAACTGCAGTTTCATGCAGTACTGTTAAAGTAATTCCTGATGGTGAATTCAGGCTGCGAAAAAACAATATAACAATTTCAAATTCCAAATCAATTAAAGAGGCAGAATTGCTTCCCTACGTGAGGCAGAAGACAAACAGCGAATTTCTATTCGGGTGGAACCCTTTTATAAGCATTTACAACTGGAGTACAGGAACTGGAAGCGGGTGGGATCGCTTTGTAACAAAACTTGGACAGGCTCCTGTAATATTTGACAGTACATTAGTAACGAAAAGCAACGAAAACATAAAAAATCATCTTAAATCTCTTGGCTACTATAATTCTGAAGTAACAGACAGTGTTGTTACAAAAGGGAAAATGGCATATATTAACTATGATGTAAAACTAGGAGTAAGGTACATTATTTCCAAAGTACTTTATAAAATCAAAGATTCTGTTATCAACGACTTTATAATGAAGGACACTTCAAACAGTCTGGTGAGAGCCGGGAAGATTCTATCTGAACAGCTGCTTGAAGAAGAAAGTGTTCGAATAACCGCTTTGCTAAGAGATATTGGATACTACAATTTTTCAAAAAACTATTTTTTCTTTGAAGCTGATACACTTAAAAGAGACGGTTATGCATCTCTTGTAATGGAAATTGAAAATTACACAAGAAATGAAAAACCTGAGGATTCTCGTCCACATGAAAAGTTCTATATTAGGAATATAAGCATTTATCCATCTTATGACCCATCAGGAATTGAAACTGAAAAGAGTATCGTTAACGACACTCTGGAATTCAAAAAACTTAAAATCATTTCACCATCTAAACCGATTATTAAGCCTACTGTACTGTCAAAGATGAACTTGATTGTTCCGGGTAATATCTATAATGAAAGTCTGGTTACAAAAAGCTATGACAGGCTTGTCTCTTTAAGGCTGTTTTCAGGTGTAAATATTCAGTTTGACGAAATAGCCAGGGATATTACAGATACATCGGATAAAAGAGAGGTGGACTGCGTAATCCGTCTCACACCGTCCAAAATGCAAGGATATAAGATTAATATCGAAGCGTCAAGCAATTCAAATGGTTTGCTCGGGGTTTCTCCTGCAATTTCATACTATCATAAAAACATTTTTAGGGGAGGGGAGTGGCTCAATGTTGGATTTATGGGTAATTTCCAATTCAAGTTTTATGACCCTGTAAGGTCTACCGAACTTGGAGTCTCGCTGGGAATTTCAACTCCAAATTTTTTGCTTCTTCCGGACAGAATCTTTAAATCATCTGTTCCCCGCACAGATATAACAGTAAGCTATAATTACCAGGACAGACCTGAGTTTACCAGAAATTTAATTTCATTGAGCTACGGGTATAACTGGAGCAGCGGAAAATTCTATTACAGAGTTTATCCTATACAACTGAATATAGTTAAATTGAATAATATCTCAAGCGCATTTTACGATTATCTCACAGATCCATTTCTGCGAAATTCGTATAAAAATCATTTTGACATGGGCGCAGGTGCAACGATATATTATACTACTGACCCATCGCCTTATCCCAAAGTTTCATTTTTTTATGTGAGGTGGATCAACGATATCTCGGGAAATATACTAAGCATATTCAATTCAAAATTTCCTACAGACTCAACAGGGGCTAAAATAATTTGGAACACGCCTTATTCTCAGTACTTAAGATCGGATCTTACCGTTTCGAAAACATGGAAAATTGATACAAAGAGTTCATTTGCTGCCAGGTTTAACATTGGAGTCGGATATGCCTACGGAAATTCAAAATCGTTACCTTTTGAAAAGCTTTTTTATGCAGGCGGTGCAAATAGTCTTAGAGGTTGGCAGGCCAGATCGGTGGGTCCCGGTTCAGCTCCTATTGACACTACTTTTTCTATTCCGAATCAAACCGGTGATTTCAAATTGGAATTAAATGCAGAATACCGCTTTAAAGTATTATGGAAGTTAGAAGGCGCTATTTTTGCCGATGCAGGTAATATATGGACAATCCGAAGTGAAAAAGGAAGAGAGGAAGGACTTTTCAAAATCAACTCTTTCTATAAAAACGTTGCTTTTAACTGGGGATTTGGAGCAAGGCTTAATCTGGATTTTGTAATTATCAGGCTTGATTTGGGCATGGTTGCATATGATCCGGTTATTAAAAGATGGATAAAACCAAGTGAATGGTTTCAAAGAAATACATACAGCATGCAATTTGGAGTAGGGTATCCTTTTTAAACCTACAATTATTTTCTAAATAATATGCCTTACAAACAATTCAATTGCTTGATATTCTGCCATTCCAAGCTTGTCAAACAAAAGTGCAGTATTGTGGTTTCTCTCTTCGGCCCTTTGCCAGAACTCTCTCATGTCTGAACCTGGAAAAAGCGGCCTGTCCTTTTGTGACTGATGTTTGAATATAGCTTCCCTCTTAATAATTACCTCTTCAGGGCTCAAAGGTACTGCCATGTCCGAATCGGAAACGTCCCACTCTTGCCAGGCTCCTCTGTAAAGCCATATCCTGCAGTCTTTTATCCACTCTTCATTTTTCAATTCTTCCAATGCGCTTAGTATTGCCTGAAGACAAACTCTGTGAGTTCCATGTGGATCGCTTAAATCACCCGCTGCATATAGCTGATGTGGTTTTACTTTTTGAAGAAGATCTTTAACGATTTTAATATCTTCGCTGCTAATCGGGTTTTTCTTTACTCCGCCTGTTTCATAAAAAGGAAGATCAAGAAAATGGACTCTTTTTTCAGGGATTTTAAGATATCGGCATGCAGCTTTTGCTTCTCCGCGCCTGATTGCTGCTTTAACATCCCTTATGCTTGACGTGTCGGGCTCGCCGGGGTGCTTTGTTCCAAGTTCTGTAAGAGCATTCTTGTATATGTTCTGACTTTTTTCGGTATCAAATTCGAAAATATTAGAACTGTCTCTTAAAAAGTCCAGAAATCTTATTGCATCGTGGTCAAACACAGCAATGTTTCCTGAAACCTGGTAAGCAATATGTACTTCATGACCATGTTCAGAGAGACGTGCCACTGTGCCGCCCATAGAAATTACATCATCATCGGGGTGAGGGCTGAATACAATAACTCTTTTTGGAAAAGGAAATGCCCTTTCAGGCCTTGTTGAGTCGTCTGAATTTGGCTTGCCACCCGGCCAGCCGGAAATAGTATGCTGAAGATTATTGAATACTTTAATATTAATCTTGCTGGCAGGACCTTTTTCAGTAACAAGGTCACTCATACCATTATCGTTGTAATCTCTTTCGGTAAGTTTTAAAATAGGCTTATTCAACTTTCTGCACAGCCAAAAAACTGATTTTCTTACAAGGAAATCAGTCCATTCGCAAGGACCTGTGAGCCAAGGGGTTTTTATCCTTGTCAGTTCGGCTGCTGCAGGTTCATCAATAATAACTTCCAGGTTATCGTGCTGCTGAAGATATGAGTGAGGAATCTGTTCGTTCATTACTCCCTCAACCATTTGAGCAACAGTAAAAGCTTTTCCCTCGCCCCAGGCCATGAAAAAGATCTTCTTTGCACTCATAATCGTTTCTATACCCATTGTAAGGGCATGGAAAGGGACATATTCAACTCCAAAGAATTCAGATGCTGCAGATACCCTTGAAGAGTAGTTTAAAGTTATCAGCCTGGTTCTTGAGTTATATGGAGATCCTGGCTCATTAAAACCCATTCCGTCTATTATAAGGGCATCAATTCCTCCAAGATCGCTAATTGTTTTTTCGAATGTGGTGCAATATTCATGTACATTCTCCTTAGAAATCTCACCATCCAGAAAGTGAACATTGCCTGCCGGAATATCAATAAAATCAATAAGGTATTCTTTAAGAAACCGATAGTGACTTTGTAATTCATTTTTTGCCAGAGGCCAGTATTCATCAACAGAAAAAAGATGAACATTATTAAATGCCACTTCTTTGTTTTTTGCCATTTTAACAAGTTCTTCATAGATAGGAATTGATGAAGAAGTTGCACTTACCCCAATTACACAAGGAAGTTTATTATCTGATTTACTTTTGATGAGGATTGCTACACTTTTGGCAACCTTTAATGCAGCATCAGACGAGTCTTGAAAAATGCCTACAGGAATTTTTTCATATCTTTTGGTAAAGTCAGCATTTACAATCATGTTATAATAATATTAGATAACCGTTATTCTGTATATATAATATCACAAAAATAGACAAAAAATTAATCAGTAGTTATACTTTTTCCACATTGCAGAGAGCCTGTTTCTTATATCACTCTCTTTGGGATTGTTAGCCGGATCGTAAAATTTTAAGTCTTGTATATCGTCGGGCAAAAACTGCAAGTCTGTAAAATTCCCGGAATAGGAGTGTGCATATTTATACTCCCGTCCATATCCTAAATCTTTCATCAATTTTGTAGGGGCATTTCTTAAGTGTAATGGAACAGGCAAATCGCCGCTTTTGTTCACTTCCTCAAGAGCAGATTCTATCGCCATGTATGCCGAATTGCTTTTTTGAGATGTAGCAAGGTAGATTGCTGTTTGGGAAAGAATGATTTTTGATTCCGGCATTCCAATTTTACTCACTGCATCAAAGCATGAATTAGCCAGAAGAAGAGCATTGGGATTGGCAAGGCCAACATCTTCACTAGCAAGAATTACCATTCTCCTTGCAATAAACAGAGGGTCTTCACCGCCTGCGACCATCCTGGCCAGCCAATATACTGCTCCATTTGGGTCTGAACCTCTGAGGCTTTTTATGAATGCAGATATTATATCAAAATGCTGTTCTCCATTTTTATCATATATCGCGATGTTCTCCTGAAGCTTTTCTGTAACTGTTTTATTGTTTATTAGATATTTGTTCCCTTTTGATTTTCCTGATACGATCAATTCAATGATATTCAATAGTTTTCTTGCATCACCTCCTGAAAAACGAAACAGAGCTTCTCTCTCTTCAATAACAATATTCTTCTCCCTGAGATATTTATCTTCTTTAACAGCTTTGTTTAATAGTTTATCAAGATGCTCTATGTCAAGCGATTTAAGGATGTACACCTGGCAGCGGGAGAGTAGGGGACTGATAACTTCAAAAGAAGGGTTTTCCGTTGTTGCTCCTATTAAAACCAAAGTGCCATCTTCAACAGCTCCAAGAAGAGCATCCTGCTGAGATTTACTAAAACGATGGATTTCATCGATAAACAGAATAGGTTTGCCTTTAGCGAAAATTGAAGAAGATCGCGACTTTTCAATAATTTCCCTGACATCTTTTACTCCGGCACTTATGGCCGATAGGATATAAAAAGGTCTGTCGAGCTTTGCGGAAATAATTCTTGCAAGTGTAGTTTTTCCAACACCCGGAGGTCCCCACATAATAAATGAAGAAATATTTCCGTTTTCAATCATCTGGCGAAGAACAGAACCATGACCGACAAGATGTTCCTGCCCTACATAATCATCAAGAGTTTTTGGCCTGAGCCTTTCCGGAAGAGGAGGTATATTAAATGAAATCCCTTCTGATATTTCTGCTGAGCTCTTCATTTTAAGATTTTAGATAAAGAGGCGTTTAAAAGGAGCTACCTTTATAACGCCTCAATACTATTTAACATAATATAAATTGTATAACTGAAATCAATTTCTATTGATCTCTTTTCTTTAATTGCTTAATAATCCTGGAGATCACATTTTCTATGGATTCATCTGGTTCAATTATATTATAGCTCCCCCAGAAATTTTCATCTGTGAAATCCTTAACTTTGTTCGAAATAATATCTTTTGGGCGAATCCTGTTTTCAGTTTCAATTTTTCTTTCGTTGGTGGAAATATCTGTAACAGCTAATTCAGATGTAATTGTATAATTGTTTTTAAACCATTTCTTATCCCACTTTGCTATAAACTTGACTTCGGTTCTGGAATAATCAAAATACCATTTGTTATTAATCTCTTTGTAATTTACAAGATATGCAGCCGAAACTACATCCATTTTAAGGTTTGCCGGTTTCTTCTTAACAAAGTATGAATTCGCATTATCCCTTCCTTCTACATTCATTGAAAATTCAGTTCTTGCAATCGCCATAGATTCAGATTCAATGAAAACCCTTCCTCTGAAAAATATCTCCTCTTTTTTCTCGCGTTCGTCAAATTCAATAACATAAAAAAATTTGTTGTCTATTGTTACCGGAGTTCCAAAACGGAAATCGTATACCGATTCAAGAATTGATGGATCTACCCCCAAAAACGGATCTTTTACAACATCTATTTCAATTGCGGAATTTGGGCCACCCTGGAATTTTACCATCAGTGTATCTACACGGTTCGCATCATAATTTCCTCTGGCTTTATATATTCCAAGCTGGTCGGATTTAAAGCTAAAATATGAAGCTTTATTAATGTCGAGTACTGCCTCATTTATAGATACATATGAGTTGCCTTTTCTTATCATTTCCCTGTAGAAGGCAGTCATCTGCAATGGATCTGTAGAGTAGTTTTTTTGCACCCGATACAGAGATAGTCTTAATAATAATAAAGCATCCTGAGGTCTTACCGTAATAGGTTTCAGATTAATTTCCGAAGGGTTGAGTCTAATTGTAAGTTGTTGGTTTTCAAATGCTTTTATAGGTATTTTCTGAGATTTAAATCCCAGATACGATACAAACACAGTATCTGACCGGGTATTTTTAGGTATTTTAAGAACAAATACACCCTCTGAATTTGATACGTTGCTGATATTTGTGTTCTGAAGCTGAATTGAGGCATAACTAAGATTTTTCTTAGTTGAAGCATCCTGCACTCTTCCGGTAATTGAGAAAAAGTCCTGTGCTCCAAGTGTACTGCTTAATAAAAGCATTGACACAAAAAGAAGTTTGACAATTGTTTTCATAACCTGAAGTTGTTATATTATATCTGCGAATTTAATAAAATTCACAGACAGAATAAAGTAATAGGCAGAAAAAAGCTAATTTCGCAGCACAATTATTACAGAGATGAGAAGAAAAGAGAGGGAAGTTCTTGAGAACATTGAAATAGAATCAATTGCGGCAGAAGGCAAAGCCATTGCACATGTTAACGGCAAAGTATTGTTTGTGCCATTTGCAATACCGGGAGACATTGTTAATGTACTTGTGACAAGAAAAAAGAGCGGATATATGGAAGGCATTGTACTTGAAATTACAACTCCTTCCCGGGACAGGTCGGAACCCTTTTGCAGCCATTATGGTACATGTGGAGGCTGTAAATGGCAGCCCCTTCCCTACCCTTTGCAATTAAAATTTAAAGAGCAACAGGTTATAGATCAGCTTGAAAGAATTGGGAAACTGAATCTTCCGGAAATCACTCCTATTCTTGGATCCGAAAAGACAATATTCTACCGTAACAAACTGGAATATACTTTTTCCAGGAAAAGATGGATTGAATCCAAAGATGAAATGCAGATGCTGTCTGAAAAAGATCTTTTGGGCCTTGGATTTCATGTTACAGGATATTTTGACAAAGTTCTGGACATTGAAAAATGTTATTTGCAGGATGAACCGTCAAACAGCATAAGACTCTTTATTAAAGATTTTGCTGTTAAAAATGATTATCATTTTTTTGATCTTCGCGAACAAAGCGGTTTCCTCAGAAACATTGTCATAAGAACATCTACAACTACTGAAGTTATGCTCATTGTCGTATTTGCCTACGAAGACAAAGAGCTGAGAACAAAGTTGCTTGACGCGCTTATCAAGGAATTTCCGCAGATAACATCTTTGAATTATGTAATTAACGGAAAGAAAAACGACACAATATCTGATCTTCCTTGTTATACATACTCAGGAAAAGACTCCATAATTGAAGTAATGGAAAACCTTAAATTCAGAATAAGTCCAAAATCTTTTTATCAGACAAATTCAGAACAGGCTTATCGTTTGTACTCTGTCGTGAGAGATTTTGCATCATTAAATGGCAATGAAATTGTATATGACCTCTATACCGGTACCGGGACAATCGCACTTTTCCTGGCCTCACTTGCGAAAAAGGTCATTGGAGTAGAATATGTACCTGAAGCTATAGAAGACGCATGGATTAATGCAAAGGAAAACAAAGTGGAAAATTGCATGTTTTATGCAGGAGATATGAAGGATATTCTCACACCGTTATTTCTGAAAGAAAATGGGAAACCGGATGTTATAGTACTTGATCCGCCCAGGTCAGGAATACATCCGGATGTAGCTAAAGTGATTGTTGAAGCTGAGCCGGATAAAATAGTATATGTCAGCTGCAATCCTGCAACACAGGCAAGAGACATTGCCCTAATGAATGAAAAATATACCATTACTAAAGTTCAGCCTGTGGACATGTTTCCTCATACTCATCATCTTGAAAATGTTGTTTTAATGGAGAAAAAATAAATCTGAAATGGATACAGACATTAACATAAGTGATACAATTTGTGCACAGGCCACTGCACACGGAAACAGCGCAATAGCAATTATCAGAGTCAGCGGACCTAAATCCATTGATGCTGTTGATGTTTTATTCAAGCCCTATAAAGGAATATCTCTCTTAAAATCCAAAAGCCATTCTTTAAGATTTGGAGCTATTTATAATGGTAAAGAGATTCTTGACGAAGTTCTTGTTTCTGTTTTTCGTTCACCACATTCATATACCGGTGAAGATTCCGTAGAAATCTATTGCCATGGTTCTGTTTTTATTCAACAGGAAATAATTACTCAATTATTTTCTCAAGGAGTTCGAATGGCAAAACCAGGTGAGTTTTCTCAAAAAGCTTTTTTAAATGGTAAAATGGATTTAGCACAAACAGAAGCTGTTGCAGACCTTATTTCTTCTGAAACTTCAGCTTCTCACAAGGTTGCAATCCAACAATTGAGGGGTGGTTTTTCGAAGGAACTGTCGGTTATGAGACAATCTTTGCTTGATATAGTTTCGTTAATGGAACTTGAACTCGATTTCAGTGAAGAAGATGTCGAGTTTGCCGACAGAAAGAGACTTAAAAAACTTCTTTTTGATGTAAAATTTCATATTACCGAACTGATTGAATCTTTTAAATTAGGTAATGTCATTAAAAATGGTGTGCCTGTGGCAATTGTGGGTGCAACAAATACCGGTAAAAGCACGCTTTTAAATGCAATTATCGGAGAAGAGAGGGCCATAGTTTCTGAAATTCACGGTACTACAAGAGATTTTATTGAGGATGTGATTAACATAAATGGAGTTGCATTCCGTTTTATTGATACAGCAGGTATCCGGCAGACTAAAGAGGCAATTGAAATTATTGGCATTGAGAGAACATTTGAAAAGATTAGATCTGCTTCAATTGTTATATTAATGCTAGATGCGGAGCGCCCAGAGGCTTTCAGAGAGAGTTTGACACAACTCAAATCAAATATTCAACCTGATAATCAAAAGATTGTGGTTCTTATTAATAAAGCAGACTTAAACACTTCCGAAAGAAAGACAAAAGAGTTGTTGAATGTTGTTAGTAACGAAGCTGGAGAACTTAAATTAGTACTTTACTCTCTCCTGCCAATGTCTGCAAAGAGAAAAACAGGAATTAGCGAACTCAAAAACATTTTATCTGAATCACAAAATAATTTGTCAGTTGCAGCGAACACCACGCTTGTTACAAATATGAGGCATTTTCAGGCACTTTCAGACACCAGAGAGGCCTTAAGCAGGGTCGAGGATGGTCTTGAACAATCCGTTCCCACTGACCTGCTTTCTCAGGATATTAGAGAGGCTCTTTTCCATATAGGGGAAATTGTTGGAGAGATTAATACAGAAGAGCTTTTGGGAAACATTTTCAGCAAATTCTGCATTGGTAAGTAAGATGTCATCTAACTGGAATCCATGGCATGGCTGTACCAAGATAAGCCCTGGCTGCAAGTATTGTTATGTATACAGGCAGGATGAGATGTATGGCACAATGATTAGCAGTAGCGAGGTGCGTAAGACGGCAAACTTCAATCTTCCTGTAAAACTAAAACGGGACAAAAGCTACAAGATTGACTCAGGCAATATTGTTTACACATGCCTAACTTCGGATTTCTGGCTTGCAGAAACAGACGAATGGAGAGTTGAAGCCTGGGATATAATCCACAAAAGAAGCGACTTAAACTTCTTTATCTTCACCAAAAGAATAGACAGATTTCTTGTCAGTTTGCCCGAAAACTGGGGCGACGGATACGACAATGTGATTATTGGCTGCACAGTTGAAAATCAGGCTATGTCCGATTATCGCCTTCCTATTTTTAAACGATTGCCAATTAAGCACAAAGTGATTATCGCTGCCCCATTGCTTGAAAAGCTGAATATCTCAGAATATCTGGACAACACAATCAAAATGGTTGCCGCAAGCGGAGAGTCCGGCAATGATGCCAGAATCTGCAATTATGACTGGATACTTGATATCCGGAGACAATGTATCGAAAAAAAGGTTCCGTTTAATTTTCATCAGACAGGTGCGAAATTACTTAAAGAGAATAAATTATATACAATTAAACGCTGCTATCAGATTTCTCAGGCCAGGAAAGCAGGTATTGATTATAAGACAGATTCGTTCAAGGATCTATAAACGAATAAAATCTTATAATTATCTGCATATTAAGAAATTTCTTTCTATTTTTGCAAAAGGATATTTCTGAGAAACGGCTTATGCCTTTTCAACGTTATCCTGAATTCGTAATAAACACAAATCCAATCCAAAAGAGAATCTGATGGAAAAGAGAATCGGCACAATTACTATTTTAATAAAAGGCAATACTTCAATTCCTGCAGTAAATGCTTTGCTCTCGGAATACAGCAATATAATTCTTGCCCGTCAGGGATTGCCAATTCACCATCGCGACATTCATGTTATCTCTTTAATTATTGAAGGCTCCACTGATACAATCAGTGCCCTCACCGGTAAAATTGGACGTTTAAATAATGTTGAAGTAAAATCTATATTAACAAAATACACCGAGGAGGAAAATCATGAATAAGAGTGAAAGAAACAAGGTATTTATCGATAGGGATAAGTTATATTCCCTTATCGAGGGCAAAACTCCCGATGTAAGTGAGGTAAATACTATTCTTAATAAAGCACTAAAACTCAAAGGCCTTAATATTGAAGAGGTTGCTGCTCTTCTTCGTGTTCAGGATCTAGCTGTTATTCATTCGATAATGAATACTGCAAGAACAGTAAAAGAGGAAATCTACGGTAAAAGGCTTGTATTGTTCGCTCCAATTTACACAGGTAATGCTTGTATTAACAATTGCACATACTGCTCTTTCAGGCGAGACAATAAACTGCTTAAAAGAAAAGTCCTGTCAATGGACGAAATTGCTCAGGAGACAAGAATGCTTCTGCACGAAGGACATAAAAGAGTTCTGCTTATTTGTGGTGAAAGCAAACTCAACAATACCGACTATATGGTTGAGGCAATTCGCACGACTTATGGAGTTAAGGAAAATGGAGGAAGAGACTATATACGCCGGATAAATGTCGAACTGGCACCAATGGAAGTTGAAGATTTCGCCAAGCTTAAAGCAGAAAATATTGGCACATATGTTTGTTTTCAAGAAACTTATGACCCTATTTTGTACGGGAATTTTCATCCGGCGGATACAAAGAAAGGAGACTATCAATATCGCCTAACAGTTATGGACAGAGCAATGGAAGGTGGAGTAAACGATGTTGGAATTGGTGCTTTGCTCGGGCTGGCAGACTATCGATTTGAAGTTCTTGCAATGATGGAACATGCCTCCCACCTGGAAAGAGCATTCGGCTGTGGCCCTCACACAGTGAGCGTTCCGCGGATAGAACCGGCAGATGGAGCACCTAACGCAGAAAATATTCCTTCGAAAGTGTCCGACAACGATTTTAAGAAAATTGTTGCCATTATTAGGATAGCCTTGCCATATACAGGTATCATACTAAGCACCAGAGAGAATGACACAATGCGAACCGAACTGATACACTATGGAATCAGCCAGCTTTCAGCCGGATCCAGGACAAACCCCGGATCTTACGCCCATGAAGAGGAACAGACAGGCAGTCAGTTTTCATTAGGCGATCACAGAACTCTTGACCAAACTATCTCTTCACTCGCCGATGAAGGCTTCATTCCTTCTTTCTGCACAGGCTGTTACCGAAAAGGAAGAGTTGGCGCAGATTTTATGGACCTTGCAAAACCCGGTCTAATAAAACAGTATTGTATGCCTAATGCTTTGTTCACATTTAAAGAATATCTGGAAGACTTTGCTGCTCCCGAAACAAAAGAGAAGGGATTTGCATTAATAAACCGTTTGGTTGGTGAAATGGGAAACAAAACCCTCAAAAATAAAATCTCAGGAAACCTTACTCTTATAAAAGACGGACAAAGAGATATCTATTTTTAAGTCCCCGTCCTGAAATAGGTTGACTTACCTTCGCCTTCGGCGGAAATGGCTGGTCAGTTATGTAAGATTATTCACATAACCGGTTTGCAAGTAACTCATTATCAAATAAAAACACATAATCGAGAGGGTACTACTCTCTTGATTATGTGTTTTTATTTGAATATCTCTGTGCAC
>AMFJ01019601.1_pt1 | contig 49015 bp, 49 predicted proteins | sample 427208 | NCBI WGS metagenome assembly AMFJ01 (sample SAMN02954298, study PRJNA114691) | groundwater metagenome | biome: aquatic; feature: subsurface aquifer; material: sediment; isolation source: subsurface aquifer sediment | place: USA: Rifle, CO | collected 2008-08 | reverse complement strand
TGTTAATAAAACTGTTATGTTGTGTCCAAGTTCAACTAGGGATTCTATCGAATCTAAAATAAAATTACCCTGTTGGTCTTCGCGATGAGCTGGAAACCATGGTGTTAAACAAAGAATATTCATTTACTTTAGATTCCTACGAGTCATGAAAAAACTTCTAAATAATCGGTTGCTGCCTGCACCAAATTATCGTGATGGCCTATATCCAGCCAATATTCGCGGATAGGAAAAGTAGCTACAGGTAAATTTTGTTTGGTGAGATTAGTTAAAAAATTTGGCATATCGCAATAGGTATTAAATGATAAATGACGCAATGAAGTTGGTTCTAAAATATAAATGCCTGCATTAACAAAATAATCTTTTTTAGGTTTTTCCTCTATATTAACTAATCGATGATCTGATTCATTGATATGTACTACACCAAATGGAATGGTATTTTGATGCAATCTCACACAGAGAGTGGCATATATTTTATTTTTCTGTTCTTGATGAAAATCAAGTATATGATCAAAATTAACATTCGTTAAAATGTCTGCATTAATAACAAAAAAAGGCTTTGCTGGAATAGCCGGTAAAAGACTTAAACTTCCTGCTGTTCCTAATGCTGCATCTTCTTCAATATAATTTATTTCCACACCCCATCGATCACCTGATCCGAAGTGATCACGAATCATGTCAGCTTTATAATTAACTGAAAAATAAAAATGCTTGAAGCCACACCGAACAAAATTTTCTAACAAAATTTCTGAAATTGGTTTATCGCCTAACTTCAATAAAGGTTTTGGACAATCAATTGTTAAAGGATGTAAACGTTTCCCTATACCTCCTGCCATAAAAATCACCCAATTATCTCGTGATTTTTTTGCAAAAAGGCTATCAAACGTTTCTAAACCAACGATACGATTTTCTTCATCAACAATGGGTAAATGTAAAATTCCCATCGAATGCAATTTCATTAATAGTTGATCTTGATTTTCTGATGCTAAAGCCGTGATGGGATTTTTTTTCATAATCCGTTCAACAGGTACTTCTAAACTTTCTTGCTTAAGTAAATGACGCCTAATATCACCGTCAGTAATGACGCCCAACAAATGCATATCACTATCAACTACGATTAAGATACGCCATGCGCTATCATTCATTTGATTGATAGCTGCAAGCACAGAAGTTTTGATATCAATTAACACATTATGCCAAGTTTGTTTTGCATCCTTGTCCATTTTTTTACTCCATTATTCTAGCGGGGATACCTGCTACTTTACTGACAGCAACAACATCACGAGTTACCACTGCTCCTGCTGCAATTAAACAATTAGGTCCAATATTAATTCCTTGTAAAATAACGGCACCCGACCCCACATGTGTTCCTCTACCAATAGTCACATTCCCGCAGCATACAACTCCTGGTGCTAAATGAACATGATCTTCAATGACGCAATCATGATCAACTACAGCATGCGTATTAACAATAACATTATCGCCAATACGACTACCGGCTTGAATCGTGCTTCCAGCCATGACTTGAACACCTTCACCTAAAATAACTTCTTGTCCAACATAAGATGTAGGATGTATTACATTCAAAAAATGATAACCAATATTTTTAAATTTATTAAAAATATTTTCTCGTTGACTGGTTGTTTTGACTGATCCTATGCCGTTCACGAGTTGAATACTAGAAAGAAAATAATTTTTTAATATCTCATCTTCACTACCTATCACTGGGAAACCTAAAATTGATTTTCCATGCAATAGCTGGTTTATATCCAATATTCCTCGAATGGTGATATTTTTATTTAAACTGAGACAGTCTAATAAAACTTTAGCATGCCCGCCCGCGCCTAAAATAAAAACAGATGGCTTATCCATTTAATTTCCTATTAACTCATCCTTTTCATAATTACGTTCAGCACATTTGCCTTGATAATTGTAAAAATTAATTGGTGAAATCCCATTTCCTGGTCTCTTGCAACCTATATTTTTTTCAGAAAAAAACTCGCCTTTATTAATTTTTTCTAAACTTACTAGACTCTTGCGAGCAATTAATCGATTTTTAAGTTCGCTTGTGGTTGGAAGTTTTTTGCCATTTCCAAGCGCTAGTTCAACTTCTCGAATACCTGATACCATCGCAGTCAAATCTTGCGGCTCTAGTGATGCCTGATGATCAGGGCCTGGCAGAGATTTATCTAAAGTAAAATGTTTCTCAATAATCTTAGCGCCACATGCAACAGCCGCAATGGCGACAGCAATGCCTAATGTGTGATCCGAATATCCTACAGGTAATCCAAATGCCTGATGTAACGTTTGAATTGCTCGTAAATTTATTTCATCAAATGGCGCTGGGTATTCAGAAGTACAATGTAATAATGATACTTTTTCTTGTAGTATTTTTTGTCCCGCATCTGAATAATAAATTTCATTATATGAATATTTTGAAAAATGTATATCTTCTAAAGGATGAGAATATCCAAATGCTAAAATAGCTAAGGCTTCTTCAATTTCACCTAATGAGCTCATACCTGTCGATAAAATAACTGGCTTACCAGTTTGTGCGACTTTTAACAATAATGGGAGATTAGTAATTTCTCCTGAAGGAATTTTAATAAGAGATAATGCTAGTGTTTGACAGAGAAAGTTCACACCGCGCATATCAAATGGCGAAGATAAAAATATTATTTCTTGTTCTTTACAATATTGATGTAATTTCACTTGATCCTGTTCACTAAGTTCAAGCGACTTAAGCATTTCATATTGTGATTCATTAGTGGAAGTTGACGCTTTTTGATAATCGGCTTTTGGCGCACTCAAACATACTAAATCTTCTGCATGAAAAGTTTGAAACTTAACTGCATCTGCACCTGCTTTCTTAGCAAGATCAACAAGGCGCCTTGCTAATTCTAACGATCCATTATGATTGACACCTGCTTCAGCAATAATAAAAGTTTTCATTTTTTGAAACACCTTTTCACATAGACAAATCATTAAAACGTTTTATTAGAATTTTTTCGAGATCAATATTTTTAATAATTGTTTTAATTTTATTTGCAGTTTTATCTTGATCATAAGATGAAATCGTATTTTCTAATGTTTTTTTAAATTCATTCGACAAAGCTTTTTTGATTGCATCTACAATTTCATTTTTATTTCCAGAACAATCAATCACTGAGGAAGCTCTTAAGCGATTGGACTGACGGTTGCCAATATTGATGGTTGGCTTTTTAAAATAAGGTACTTCGATTAAACCACTCGAAGAATTTCCAATAACAACATCGACAAATTGTAATAAGCTTAAATAATTTAAATCGCCTAAAGTAACATACGAAGCAGCTCGTTTTGCATTATGCGATACATATTCATCTATTTTCGCATTAATCAATCTTCCTAATTCATCAGAATTAGCTTTTGTGAAAATAATTTTAGCTTCTGGAAATTTATCAAGCGCGTTAAATAATGCTTCCAGTGTAATAATATCGTCTTTTGTATCCAGAGTAGAAGGAAGATAAGTAACTAAAAAATTTATTTTTCCTAAAGAAAAGCCTACTTTTTTTTCCCATTCTTTACGCTTCAATAGTTTTGTTCTTTCAATTCGTTCTAAACCTGGTGCACCTACGTTAAATACTCTTTCAGGATTTTCACCCAATTGAATCACTCTTTTTCGATAAGGTTCTGCAGCAACAAAGTGTAAATGAGACATTTTAGTAATCGAATGCCGAATAGCATCATCTATCGCGCCTTCTGAAAGTTCTCCACCATGAATATGAGCCAATGGAATTTTTTGAACGAGAGCAGCTTGTGCAACCGCTAATGCTTCGAATCGATCGCCTAGTAAAACAATCATATCAGGGATGAGTTTAGCAAGCGCATCGGTAAATCCAATAATACCTAAACCGATTGATTTTGCTGTGCCTATAGCAGTATCACTTGATAATAGCATTTCTACTTTCGCATCAATCGTAAATCCATCCGCTTCAATAAATTGATAAGTTAATCCAAATTCAGGCGATAAATGCATACCTGTTGCAATGACTTGCAACTCGAGTTCAGGATCTTCTTGAATTTCTCGCATGAGCCAATGAAGCAATCCATATTCTGCTCGCGCTCCGGTAACAACAGCTATTTTTCTTTTTTTTATATTTACCATGCAGATAATCCACCATCTGCATAAAGCACTTGTCCAGTCATGTATTGCGATGCATCGCTGACTAGAAACATCATCGGTCCAACAATATCTATTTTTTGTGCCATTCGACCCATGGGAACTCTGGCAGAATATTTTTTATCAAATACATCATTTTGACCACTCGATACACCGCCTGGGCATAATGAATTAACACGAATTCCATAATCAGCCCATAATGTCGCTAAATGTTTAGTTAGCCCAATGACACCCGCTTTGGAAGCCGTATAAACTGCAGGTGTATTTATTTCACGGCCTAAATAATGAGATCCTTCATAAATACGATTGTCCGGCGCCATTAAACTGTATATTGATGCAGTTTGCGCAATTGTACCCTGACGTCTTTCAATCATGTGTTTTCCAACTGCTTGTGCCATTAAAAACATACCATCTAAATTAACTGCCATCACTTCGCGCCAAATATCCAACGAAAAATCTGAAAAAGGTGTAAAAAAATTATTAATATCGTTAGTTTTGGTTGCTGCGTTATTTAATAAAATATCGATTCTTGAAAAACATTTAATAACGTCATTGACAGCTTGATTAACAGATTGAGTATCAGAAACATCACATAAAAAACCTGCCGCTTTATCTTTCCCATATTTATTTTGCAATTCCGTCACAACTTTATGCAGTGATTGTTCATGAATATCAAAACAAGCGACGGTTGCACCTAAATCACAAAGTGCATTGCAAAATTCGGCACCTAAAATCCCTGCGCCTCCTGTCACCACAGCAACTTTATCATCTAATCTAAATAAATTTTGATACCTAGTCATTACAAATCCTTTCTACTTTTTGCCAATAACTTTACGAAAGTCCAATCTAACATAGTATCAATATCAATAGAACGTTCTTCAGGCATGACATATAGAAGCGTTCGATCCGTAATAACACTTTTCGAATCAAATAATGTTTTTCGTTTCCATATATAAATAGAAGCATTCATGTCATAACATGAAGGCGTATCTTGACGTCTATGAATTAGCTTTTCGGATTTTTTTACTAAACATGCAAAGCCGTTTGAATCTACTTCAAGCATATTAAAATAAGGAGATTTTCTAGCAGGACAAGCAGTCACCAGATTATCTGCATCTGGATGTTCAATCAACATATTGAATGACGTTACAATATCATCAATTGTTCGCAATGGTGCAGTTGCATCCAGATCAATAACGTAATCAAATTTTTCATTATAAAAGCGTTCAGTTTCTAAAACCGCATGTTGTATCGCAGGAAGTTTTGAAATGCTCGCCGTTGCTAGTTCTGCAGGTCTATGAATAACATAATTTGCTCCCCATTTACTCGAAATAGCACGAATTTTTGGCGAATCACTGCTTACCACAATTAATGGAAATAAATTAGTTTTTTTGGCTTGAATAATACTATGCGCAATAAGAGGTTTGCCTCGTAAGCTACGAATATTTTTATTTTTTACACCTGTTGAACCACCACGTGCGCAAATCGTACATACTACTTTCATAAATTCATCCATGTTTGAGCAGTCGAAGCCTTTTCTACAGTATCAATTAATTTCATGACAGATAACCCATCAGAATAATGACAAAAACCATCAAAATTGTTATTCATAACCGCTTGATGCTGTTTGATATAGGTTTGATTCATCTCACCCGAATACTGAGTTTTTATTTCTCCGTCTATACTTAATGTTCCCTTTATAAAATCAATCAAGATAGTATGTTGTTCCGTGTTGATCGTAATTTCACGTCTTGTACATCGATCTAAATAATTAATCTGGATATTAACAATAGGGCATTGGGTACATTTCATCATGATAGAATAAGTGTCATCACTATTAATTTCTAGATCACTAAAATGTCCACCAATTGCTGTCACATTTAAACATGGCCCACAAAACCATAATGCATAATCTAGTTCATGACTTAAATCTCGAAGTACGCCACCACCTTGTTCTTTTTTTGCAGAATAACAGTTTCTATAATCAGTTCCTTTTCTCCAGGTCGGTAAATATTGTCCAACATAAGCAGAAAATGTAATTATTTTTTGATTTTCAATTAATTTTTTTGTTTGGATGAGTAATTCATGAAAACGTAAATTATAAGCCACGAGAATTTTTTTTATTTTATTTTTTGGTAAATGTTCAATTTGAGAAAATAATGGTTTTTCAACTAGTACAAATCCTTGATAATCACATTCAATTAGCTGAACTAACGCACTGTGATGCAAATAAGTTGGATTCGCAATTATTACATAATCAAATGATTTTTTTTTAAATGCTTCTTTGATACTAAGATAACAAGGTTGGTCATCTATTTTTTGGGAGGTGACTATGCTAATCATACATCCCAAATTTTTTAGAATTTGCGCATGTCGTTTACCAATTGAGCCATATCCTATAATCAAACATTCCATCATGATGCTTCACTTTTTGAATGTGTCGTTCCTAATATGACACTGCTAGGAATTTTAATTAAACGTTTATGCAAAGCTTCTGCAACAGATAATGTCATTCGAGGCGAGTCTTTATACATTGGCAAGGTATGTAATAAATTCCAAATCGGTCTCGACATGACATTACTTTTATTCAGTAATTCTAACAATGAATCTCTAGAATCCTCAAAAGACGAATCAAGTAATAAAGCATTTAGCCAATAATTACTTTTTGCGTAATCTGGTTCTTGAATAAATCTTAGGCCTTGTAAATTTAGAAAAATATTTTTATATTTTTTAGCAAGTAACCGTTTTGTATTTAAAAATTTTGGCAATTGTTCGAGTTGGGCACATCCTAATGCTGCATTGATATTTGGTAAACGATAATTATAGCCAACTTTATCATGCTCAAATAACCAAGGATGTGGTAATTTTGCAGTTGTTGTCATGTGTTTGGCTTGTTTAGCAATGTTAGCATCATTTGTTAAAATTGCTCCACCACCACCAGTTGTAATAATTTTGTTTCCATTAAAACTTAATGCTCCTACTAATCCGCGATGACCAACATGTATTCCTTTATAATAAGAACCTAAAGCTTCTGCAGCATCTTCAATTAAAGTGAGATGATATTTTTTACAAAGTTCAACAATGCGATCAAGATCAACTGGATGACCTAAAGTATGCATAACACATAAAGCTTGAATATGACGACCTGTTAATTTATTAATGCACACATTATTTTTTATTTCCGTGATGTCGTTTAGGTATTGATCCAACAAATTAACATCTATTCCTAGAAATTTATCTTCAGCTTCAATAAAGTGCGGAATAGCACCGCAATAAGAAAGAGCATTAGCTGTGGCTACAAATGATAATGTAGGAATTAACACTTCATTTCCAGTTTTGACTCCAGCAAGTAAGTAACAAATATGCAATGCAGCAGTTCCGTTGACAGTTGCAACAGCATATTTTGCACCGGTGAAATTTGCTAAATCTTGCTCGAATCGATCAACAAATTTGCCAACGGATGATACCCACCCAGTATCCAAACATTCTTTAACATATTCCCATTCATTCCCATCAAAGTATGGTTCATGCAGAGCAATAAAATGAGGAGAATATGAAAGTACAGTTTTAATTTTATGAACTATTTCATTTAATAATGACATCATAGGTTACTTGCATAATTAATTTGATTGTTTTCGTAAAAATTAATCCGCTGCGAAACATTGTTAAATATTTTTTGATCTAGTGCTTTAATAATTTCTGCTATTCCATCAGAAACACTATATTTTGGCTCGAAATGAAGTACCTCGCGTATTTTTTTAAAACTAACACGATAATCTCGAGGATCGGAACCCTTCTCTTGAAATCGTATTTTTGCCTGTGGAATAAATTTTTTTACCGTATCGACAACCATTTTTTTGGTAAAATTATTCTTATCACCTCCAGCATTAAATACTTCAAAATTAACTAACTCTAAAGGTGACTCCAGTACGCGCTGTAAAGCTAAAGAAAAATCTTTTACATGGCAATATGGTCGCCAAGTTTCAGGATCGTATACCAATACTTCTTCACCTGAATATAGTTCACGTGTAAATTGATTGACTGTTAAATCAAATCGCATTCTGGGAGAAAGGCCAAAAGCCGTAGCAAAACGAAGTACGGTTGGACTATAGTCTATTTTTCCACGCAAGGAACTCAAATGTTCTTCAACTGCCACTTTTGCTTTTGCATATAATGAAAGAGGCGATAATTCACAATTTTCGTCTGCTAAATTATTATTCGCGACTATTCCATAGTTGGAACATGTTGAAATAAAAATTACTTTATTGAGACCTTTTCCATTTAGCAAATGGATTAAATTTAACATACCAGAATGGTTAATTATCTGTGAAATTTCAGGATATTTCTTCGTAATCGGATCGCCTACTAAACCTCCTAAAATAATAACATCTGTTATGCCAACTAAAGCGTGATCTACTGTTTTGGGATTTGTAAAATCGCCATAGATAAATTCATAATTTTCATTCATTAAACTAGGGATGACACACTCATTATTTTCATATAATAATAAATCTAAACAACGCACTTTATAGTCACATTCTAATAAATGTTTAGTGACGACAGATCCAATATAACCAGCACCACCAATAAGTAAAATTTTACATTCTTTTTTATCTTTTGAACGATTTTGTAACTCAAGAATACCTTCATTCGATTTAAAAGAAATACCAGCTAAACGTTCATATTGTTGCTTATTCATATTTTATCCTTAAAATTATTTAAATCTTCTTATTAAACTGGTTTATTTTAATAGCTACAATAGCACAGCCTCAGAATACAATTCATCAATATCAACTTGATGATAAGGATTAAAACTTATTCGTGGCGGTGATATTTTTCTGGTTAAAGACAAAATAAAATTTTTCTCTGTTAAAAAACGATTATCGATGTACATTGCCGTTAAGAATCCAAATCGGCGATTAAAAATACGTAAAATAGAACTTTTTTTCTCATTAAATAAAGTCAAATTGCTAATATAAAGAATATGCACTTTTTTGACAGGCATGTAATAGTGATTTTGTTTTGTAATTTTATAGATTAATAAACAATAATGACCATCGAAATCAAACAATATGCTATTACATTTTAGATTGGCATGATCAATTACAATACGCTTGTTTTCAGCATCAACTTTATCCAGTAACATAGGCAATTCATAAATATTCACTTTATTCTTTTTACCAAATAAATAAGTAATAGTTGGTATTATCTTGTAATAATTTTCATAAGGAGTAAAACCCACGATACTTAAAAGGCGGTAAGATTCGAGAATAGGACTTAAACCTGTAAAAATCGTATCGTTAAATGATTTCAATTTTCGTATCAGTAATATAGTAGCCGCTCGATAATTATCTTTAACGATTAATGAAGTAATGTTGCAAAATTTATATTGCGCATTATCTTTGTTCCTGCATGAAAATATTAATCCCATAAATCCAACCACTTCACTTTTGTTTTCTAAATGAAAACCTACGTAATCTTCAGCTCCATCCCAACTATATAAAAAAATTTTCTTCCAGTCCTCTTTGGAATACGGAGAATTAAAATTTTGTAAAATAGGATAAATTTTTTCGAAATCAGCTGGATAAGTCTTTTTTACTTCTACGCCATTCATATTTAAGATTTACTTATTCAAATTCTGGTAAATTTAATCTAGCTAATTCAGCATGCGTACGAACACTATCTATTGGATGAGCTGATAAAGTATCACGTAATATTAATAATGCTTGATCAATTCTTTCTTCAGATTCAGTACCAATTGACATACGTAAAAAATTGCTTGTCGTATTACCATAAGCTGATCCAGGAACAACTGAAATGCCTTTTTCGAGTAATAAATAAAGCGCAAGATCATGTATATTTCCAGCATAATCACCGGTCTTTATAAAAAAATAAAAAGTGGTACTACCTGGCAAATAGGATATACCTAATTCATCCATGCGTTTTGCAATTCGTTTTCTCTTTTCTACCACTTCTTTTACTTGCGATAAAGTATATCCAAGAATGTTATCAAAATATTCGGCCAGATAAAGTTGAAGAATAGTTGGTGCGCATGTGATTAAATGTTGATTAAGTTTGAGCATTGCATCTAACACTTTTTTTTCTGCGAGGGCATAACCAATGCGCCAACCTGACATTCCCATATTTTTTGACAATGAATTTGTAATAATGATGCCATCAAGATTTGGTATTAGATTTGTCATTGAAAAAAATGAATTATCCAAAACAAAATCACTATAGGCTTCATCAATTAATAAACAAATATTACGGCGTCGACATTGATAATAAATATCAAGTAATTCTTCACAGCTATAAGTACGTCCAGCAGGATTGTTAGGATTATTCAGTATCAGCATTCGAGTTTTATCACTAAAATGTTCACTGAATTGATCACATGAATGATCGAATGGAATAAATCGAACAGTTGCACCAACTAAATGTGCCTGCTCTTTATAACTTAACCAAGCAGGTTCATGTATGATGACTTCTTCGCCTGGATTAATAAGTGCTTGCATAGCAATATAAATAATTGCCTTAGAACCAGCAGAAATCATCACATCGTCTGCAGAAACACGGGCATGATAGCGATTATTATAATAATGAGCTATTTTTTCACGCAAAGCAGGAATCCCGCGCGTATCTGAATAATGATAACCCCGATTAAAATCTAATTGTCGAAAATCAAAATAAGGAATTTCAAAAAAAGATTCGCCTAATGACAAAGTAATAATGTCACGCTGCATGCGTTTGAGATCATAAACTAATTGGTTAATATAAATAGACAACGCACCAGCTATTTCTTGCACTTTATGACTAAGTGGCATTTCCGTATAGCTGATTGATCTCGCTTCACTATGCATGCGCCTCACTCCTTGCGCCTAAAAGATGTTTCTTTATCTTACCGCTCGATGTACGAGGAAATTCATCGCAATATACGATGTTCTCAGGCCACTTATGTCGAACTAATTGCTCATGTAACCATTTTCCTAATCTTGAAATAAATTGTTCTGAATTAGAAATCGGCTGATGCGCTCGAACATAAAGAACGCTACTCTCACCATAAAAACTATGGTCAACTTTCACTGCTATTGCTTCTGCTACTTCAGGATAAGACTCTGCTACTAGCTCAATTTCACGTAAAGCAATTAAAATTCCACCTTTCTTGATGATATCTCTTCGCCGTCCTGATAACTGTAATTGACCATCGACTACTTGACCACAATCTCCTGTCGGTAAATAACCATCTACATCAACTGGCAATTCGATATTTCCTTGTTGATCTAAATAACCAAGCATCATATATGGTGTACGAACCCAAATCTCAGTCGCAGAAATTTCTTGCTCTATAGGGACTAACTTGAGTGAAACATCTGGCATGATTGTTCCAACACTACTTTGTCTGCGTAAGGCAAGATGTTGAGTATGTTCACTGCTAATAAAAGTTGTTTCACTTAATCCGTAATTTTCGAGCGGTTGTACGCCAAAAATTTGTGATAATTTTTGTTTCTCTTCAAGTGAAACAGGAGCAGTACCAAGAAAACAAAAATTAATATTCGGTCGTTGCATCACTTGACCAACTCGATTCGATAGTGCCAATAATCCACGCAAAATAGTTGGAACTAACCACAAACTATTAATTTTAAAACGTTCTACCGTTGCCCAGAAAATCAAAAAAGTTTTACCGCTAAATGCTTCATCAACATAAATGCTGCCGCCTGCAGCGAGTGGAATTAAAGTTAAATTAAACAGTCCCCCCAGATAAGACATGGGAAGATAATTCCAAAATCGAATATCGCCTGTTTCTATTTGATGGTAACGGAGAAATGCCTTACCGGCCGACCAGAGTCGATCTACATCTAGCAACATTGCTTTGGGTTCGCCAGTTGAGCCACTGGATGCCATCACTAAACGTCCTCCGCTGATAGCTTGTGCATGACCATTAGCAGGCCACGACATGTCTTTCATACCAATTTCAACACTATAAATTTGCCAATCTAGCTGCTTCACTTGTTCTTGTGCTTGTGTGCTCACAGAGTTTGCTATGATGCAAAATTTTGCTCGAGTTAATTTTTTCCAACGAGTTACTTCTGCAAGCGTAGCTGTGCAAGGCATAGGCGCATAAGTGTAACCACCTCGTAAACATGCGAGAAAAAGTATGATTGTTTCAATTGCATTTGGCATTAATGCTATTAATGTATCGCCTGGTTGTAAACCGATTGTTGCTAACCATGCTTGTGCGCATTCAATTTGATTTGCTAATCCAACATAAGTAACAGTTCTTCCATTTCCGTCTAATAATGCAATTTTATCAGGTTGATATGCTACCAACTTTGCAAAATCTGCAATAAATGATCTGATCTGTGTGTTCATAATTGAGGTATTCCAGATTGAAGTAAAGTTTGGCCATCTACTTGCAGCGTTGCATCATGGAAAACAAAGTCCAAATGAAAATCCACTTTATTTTTACCACCAACAGTATGATTAGCACCAAAACCAAAATGCATACAACCTAACGCGCCTTCATCAGTTAACATGATGCCAGTTAACTTCGCTGCAGGATTAAGTCCTACACCACATTCAGCTAACACTCTTCGTGGCGAATCCAATGTTCCAAACATTTCATTAAGCATAGCAACTTGATTTTTATTACCACGAAATTCAACAATACGGCCGTTATGCACGATCAGTTCAATCGGTTTTTCTAGCAAGCCAAAATTAGGATGCGTAATTGAACCATCAATAATAATAATTCCTTCTGAACCATCTTCTATTGGCGACACATTTGCTTCGATATCAGGTGGGGAACCTAAATCACCCGGACGCTCAACAAATCCAGGACAATAATTACCAATCCGGTCAGTAATACCAAGTGTGATATCCGTTCCTGCAGCTGTTGTTACGCGAACAGTTTTTCCGTCAGTAAATGCTTGCGAAAATTTTCGCACTAAATTAGCTTGCGATTTGAAGTCGATATGCAAGCTTTGATCTTCTAAAAGATTCCAATCATATAATGGTAGGCTAAGAAAACGTGCGCCTGCATTTGCAGCATTTATTCGCGCCTTACTATGAGCTAATGAATATTTACAAAGACTGAGTATTAAAGTAGATGCCTGCATTGCATCTACTGCATCAGCTGGCGGTTCTGCACCATGATTAGATAATGGCGGTATTTCCAGCAGTTTTATCTGATGATCAGCCTCATTTGCTACATTAACAAAAGCTTCAGCTATCGGTCGTGTACTTGAGTCGCACAAAATAAGAGCGCGATCTTCTATATTCAAATTGCCACAATGAAATAATAAAGTGCTGATTGCTTTTTTTTGAAGAGGATTAATCATTTGATATTCCTTTAATTGCTTTTTATTTCAGCTAAAATTTCTGCTAGACCATCAATGGTAGAAAATCTAGCATCCGTAAAATGAGAATCACTAAATGATAATTTAAATGTTTTTTCTATTTCAGAGATTAATTCAATTGTTTTAAATGAATCAAGCCAGCCTTCTTTAAAAAAATCACGATGAACAACATCTACAGATATTTCCATGTTTTTTTTAAACCAGCTTATTAACCATTCCTTATAATTATTTTTTATCATATAAGTCCTCAGATCTCATGCCCCTAACTATTGATTTACAAAACGATTCAAAGCCGGATAATTTCGCATCCAATAAATATTTATTTTTTACATTTGGAAGACTTAATCTTGGCAAGGTATAATTTCTATCAGCATCAACCCATGCCGGTGATGGCGACATATTCATGAATGCTGAACTAAAACCTGATTCTGCACATAATTTTGTTGTAAGTGGTGAGACTTCCTGAATACCACCAAACGGATAACTATATAGCCAAGAATTACAATATTGATTAGCAAGAACAATACATTTCGAAAAATCTTCTTTTTGCTCTTCCAATGATAATCGTCCCAGTGGTCGATGATCCCAGCTGTGCGATCCAACTAAGTGGCCATCATTTTTTAGTATTTCTAAATCATCCGCTGTCAGCGGTTTAAATCTTAATCTTACAAGTTCATCATCAATCGATAATTGATCAAATGGAAATGCGTTATTTAAATTTTCTTCTATCACATCCCATAATTTAATATCGTCAATTAATTGCTGATATAACTTTGCTGCAACTAAATCTCGTGTCGCATTATTAATAGTAATATCACTTCCTAGCATATGATAATTGCCAGCGGGAACATAACTTAGCCACATCATAATTCGATCAATTGTCAACGTCTGACCTGATAACAGCGATTGAAATGATACAAAAAATATGCCTTGCAGATGATGATCACTTAAAATTTTTGCCGCAACCTCAAGTTGATTTTTATAACCATCATCAAAAGTAATAAGGCATTGATTACGATCAAATCGCTGATAAATTAATTTTATTTGTTCTTTAAATACTGATTCAGTATGCGATACACCCAAGTGGCAACTATCATCAAATAAATGATTGGGAATAATATTATGATAAGTTAAAATTATTTTTTTATTACGATTTAACCAATAAAATAATTTAATAAAACCTAAATAGGTCATCACAAAATAAAATAATAGCAAGAATTTTTTTTTCATTAACAAGATTCTAGAATAAGATTTTGATACTGTAGAAGATTAAAAATCTGCGCAGCGTAATTTTCTTCTGATTGCATTGATGATTCAATCAATAATCTATCGCGTGGCCAAAATAAAACACGATCTTTTAATGGATATATCATGTTACACCAAACTTCTTTTACAGAAGGATCAAACAGACTAATTGGCAAATATTCATGCTCAAGTGCTGTTACGAGTCCCGTGGAAGTCCACGCTGCAACTATTTTGGGATTCCATTTTTTTAAGCTTTCTTCTAATGGAACAGTGACATCATCAATTAATGCTTCTGGTATATTTGTACTTAATGTTTTCAAATCATCTTTCGTTGCGCGACTCGTTGGCCGTATCACAATTTGTAGTCCTTTTTCTTTAGCCCATTGAAAAAGTGATTCGCATGCTAATAATCTCTCTTGTTGAAATACATTGATTGATAACACTAAAAGAACCTTATTTTTGGTGTTTTTAGTATTTATTACATGAATCATTTTATTTATTTGCACATCTTTTAACGAATTTTTTAAATAATTTTCTTCTTCCTGCGTTAATACATCAATACGTTTAAATTTTGGTATCAAAATACTTAGTGCTAACAATCCATGCTGGAAATAAATTGAATTAATTCCAACATCAATGCATGCAACAGACAAAATATCGGGCGTAACAAAAGCAGCTTCCTGAATTCCTTGCTGTTTTGCTATTCTCCAGTACGAGTTATAAAATGCATAATTTGCAATATTTAATGCACATACAGTTAAAAATTCTAATCTATTTGCTGAAATTTCTTGTTGTGCTTGTTTTAATTTTGAAGTATATCCAAATGAGTTTTTAGTAAGCATAAAAAGGATTGATAAAAAAGATGGACAACCTAACTCAGATAATCCTTTATGCTTCGTCCAATTAATTCGTAATGTTAAGTCTTGTGACTGATTAACGTATTTTTCATATAAATATTCTTCTGATGAAGCACCAAAACCTGCAAATACTCTTTTGAATGCCATTTTATTTTGTTTGCTAAACGTATTTTTTTTTACGTTCCACCAAATGAAAAAAGATTGGATAGACCCAATAATAAAAATTAAAAAATCACTGAGATAAAATTTATAAGCGATAGCCATGATATGGCGCAATATTCTTGTTTTTGGACCCCATATAGGCGTTTCTCCCACCGCTATAGAATAAATAACTTTCTCATTAGCAAGTGACCACAACGGTAATTGCGTTTGCGACTGAAGCATCAGTGTAAATTGAGATATTTTTCTTCTTTCATTATCCATTAAATATGCCTACCCTACACAAGCTATCATTGTACAAGGTGCACCATCTGCATTTTCAAAACGCAATGGCATAGCAATCACTTGCGAGATATGCATATCACTTGTAATTGACGATAAGTACATGTCTTCAAAAATACGAATATCTTGTGATAAAAAAGTTTTATGGGCTTCACGTCCTAATTCTCTATGTTGATAACCTGTTAAAGATATTGAATCAAAACCAATCGCAGCAATAGATGGAAAATTTTCTTTTAAAAAAGCTGCAATTTCATCTGAAAACGCAGGTGAATTTTGCCAGTAAATATCAGAATGGCGATATTCCTCAAAGCCGGTTTTAATTAATAAAAAATCAACATCATCTATATCAGCTAAAACAGATTTAATTGTTGCTAGTGTAATAATTTCATCTGGTTTTATTTGAATATCGATAAGTTTTATTTTATGAAATAGCCACTGTTCAATTTTATAATCACTAATTTTTTTTCCTGATTCAATAAAATGATACGGCACATCAACATGTGTGCCTAGATGATTGGAAAAAGTAAGTTTAGTGGAGTTGCAACTATGACCAGCAGCAATTTGTTTTTCACATTTGACAATTAAGCTCTCACCACCACCATAAGCAGGCGTATCGTCACTTAATTCGTGAGATAGCCAAATATATTTGGTCATGCACTAATTGCCGACACGTTATTTTCGGTATCGAAAAACTCTCTTGTTTTCTCAGCACCCAAACGATCGGAAAGATTATGTAATATAAATTGATGCCCTACTTCAACAAATCCATAATCAGTAGAGTTCAGCCAAAAATTAATGTCTCCTAATTGCCGAAGTGGGTTAGTTTCGTTAAATCCTGTTAAGGTAATAACTTTTGCATTTTTTTCTTTTGCAGCATTAACTGCATTGCAAATATTAAGAGATTTTCCAGAGCTACTAATTGCTATCAGCATGTCTTCTGGTTTGATAAAAGTTGATAATACACGTGAATAAGCATTTTCATAACCATAATCATTTGCCATGCATGTTACTAAAGAACTTTCATGTAAAACTTGCGCACGTATTTTTGCTACATTAACAAAATCAACTAATGCATGACTTGCTACTGCAGCACTTCCTCCATTACCGACAATGAAAAGTGTATGATGATGTTTCCTAAGCTCTCGCAAACCATTCATTACTTGTATTACTGCTGATTCTAACTCTATAGGAGTATTAGATAAATTTGTACAAATACTATTTGAGACAATTTCAGCAAAAGTATTAACTCTATTATTGAGTGTCATATCGATTAGCATAACTTTCCCTATTAACTAAATTTCCATTTTTTCTAAATTTTCAATGGCCATCATTCCCATCGCTTCGATCGCCTCTTCGGTACTGCCACCAATATGGCTGGTGGCAAAAAAATTTTCCAGATCTAGCAATTTTTTCGGAACTATTGGCTCATGTTCAAATACATCTAATGCGGCAGCTGATAAATGTCCTGTCGTTAACGCATCATATAAAGCATCTTCATCGACTAGACCCCCACGAGCAGTATTAATTAAGATGGATTGATGTTTCATTTTAGCAAGTTCTCTTGCACCGATAAAATGATAATTCTCTGAAATCAAAGGAACATGAATGGACACAATCTCTGAATGATTAAGCAATGTGTCTAAATCAACTTGTTTAACATGTGGCATTAATTGAGTGCATGGTTGAACATCATATATTAAACACTGGCATTCAAATATACTTAATAACTTAGCTAAATCCCGCCCCACTGCACCAAAACCAATGATTCCGATTGTTTGGCCAGATAAAAGTCTTCCTTTCAATTGTTGCCAATCACCTTTCTTAATAAGTGAATTGATTGTTGATAAGTGGCGCAATAATGTAAAAATCATTCCTAAAACAAGTTCAGCAACCGAACGTTGATTCACACCAGGTGTGTGCGCAAAAGCAATTTTTCTGCGTTTCAGTGCCTCAAGATCAATTTTGTCTATGCCTGTTCCCATTTTACAAATAACTTTCAACTCAGGAAGATGATCGAGCACATGATCATTTATAACTTCCAATCCGATTATTGCTCGTTTTGCATCTTTTAAAAAATCAATTAAAGCGTTATCAGTTAATTTTATACCTGACTCATTAAATTTAACTTGCGAGAATCGTTCTTGTAATTGACGTCGCAAAACAGAATGTTTTGAAAAAGAACGAGAGGTAACAGCAACTAAATCTGTGTGATTCATAAACGACAAACTCTGCTGAAGTAATCACCACAAGCTGAACGAAATCGTTGATCATTCTCAAAGTAGACACGTGTTGGTTTTCCGGCTTTGTCAGGTAGAATCAAACCAAGCTGGTTAGCGCCAGTATTTTTTTTATCTTTTGAAATAGCTTGTATAAATGAATCTAGTGGGATTTCTTGATAAAGAAATTTCTCGTAATTCTTTTTTAGAACAGGATGCATTCTATTGAAGTGTTCTTCTGCTCCATAATCAAACTCAATAGCAATATGATTTGCCATATCCATACCAATAGTAACCGCTATCCCATGTGGGATTTGATATTTCGTTGCTGATTCAATGGCATGTCCAAAGGTATGTCCATAATTCATTACATTACGTATTCCAGTGTCAAATTCATCTTGCTCAATGATTGTTTTTTTAATTTCGAGCGAACGAAAAATATAATGCAGCATCGTTTCTAGGTGAACAAAAATTTTTTCGTAATCATTGGCAATTTGATCGAAAGCGATGGGACTATTAATAGCATGTACTTTTAGCATTTCACCAATGCCGGATTTTACATCGACCAAATCAAGAGAAGACAAAAATTCTGTACAAATAAAAATTTGTTTAGGAGGAGTAAATGTTCCCAAAATATTTTTAATATCGCCACAATTAACTGAACTTTTAGACCCAATACAAGAATCTGCTTGGGCTAGCAATGTGGTAGGAAAGAACCACCAATCAATACCACGTAATAAAATAGCGGCTAAAAAACACGTGATATCTTGAATAATACCTCCACCAATAGCAATAAGGCGATGATTTCGGCGAATTTTATTTTTAACTAGATGTTCAATATAAATCGAAAATTGAGGTAATGATTTATTATATTCTGTAGCTTCTATTAATAAAGTTGAGGGCAAGTTCACAATTTTTTTTAGCTGTTTTTTATATATGTCAGCTAAACATTTATCAATAATAAAGTGGCTTGTTTCTAGCATTTCTTCATTGAGAAAATCGATGGTTATTTTTTCATGGAAATGAACTTGATAATCTCCTTTGTGTGAATGGATATTTAACAACTTAGACACGTGTAAATCCCCCATCAATCACAAGATTTTGTCCGCTGATATATGAGTTTTCCTCGCTGACAAGCCAAGCAACAAAAGCAGCTATTTCTTCTGGCTTTCCTAATCGTTTTATTGGAATTTGTTTTGCTATTTCACACATTCCGTTTTCACCTAAGGTTTCTTTAGTTAAATCCGTTTCAATAAAGCCTGGAGCAACGCAATTTACTAAAATTCCATGTTCAGCAACTTCAGCAGCAAGAGCCGCTGTCATCCCATCTAATCCGAATTTACTAACAGAATAAGCTGCACGACCTAATTTACTAATCTTGCTCCAAATAGAGGTAATATTAATAATTCGACCCCAATTATTTTTTTTCATATTGGACAAAACCGCCTGACAAAAATAAAATGGCGCAGTGGTATTGACTTGATGTATTTGCAAAAAATCTTCTGGTATCACGTCATTAAATTTGGAAATTTTATTGATTCCAGCATTATTAATCAGAATATCAGGAGAAAAATCATGAAGAAAAATCGCAAACTCTTTGATGTTTTCTAGCGACGAAAAATTTGCTGCTTTATAAATAAATTCTTTATTTAAAGAATGATTTTCAGATGTACCGGTTATTAAAACTTCGTGACCGTCTTGTTTTAATTTGGTAGCAATTGCTAAGCCTATGCCACGAGTGCCGCCGGTCACCACTGCACGTTTATTTGTTTTCATGTTTTTAAGATACCTGCCAATTTTTATCTGCTTGATAAATACGATCAACTAAATTCATCGTGTGATATGCATCAGTAACTGTGCCATGTTCGATGGGTTGATCATGTCGGATAGCATAAAAAAATGTTTTAACTTCTTCATCCCATGATGGATCATGATTGTATCGCATCATTTGTTCTTGTGGATCACCATGATCGGTATCAGGATTTGCTCGAACAATTGTTAATGTTTCTGCACCATAACTTTTAGAACCCGATAATATGCCTGCTAAAATCAAACTGCCTTTTTCTAAATTAATGTCGAGATGAAATCGGTGTCGCCATTGCGTTGCTGATGAATGTAATATACCAACAATGCCATCTTGTGTTTTCATCAATGCGTAAGCATTGTCTTCAACATCATAACTCCAGTAATTATTCGAAACAAAACTATGGATATCAACAAATTCGCCGGCAAATAATCTCATTAGATCTACCATGTGAATACCTTGATCTAATAAAACACCACCTCCAGCAATTGATTTTTTGGTACGCCAATCACTTTGATTAAATGTAATTAACTTCGATTTACCATACAAACCATGAAGATTTAATATGTTTCCTAACTCACCGGAACGAATGATGCGTAATGCTTCTTGAACAGAATGATGATAACGATGATTGAATCCATACATTAATTTTTGATCTAGATATTTTTTCTTACATTCAATAACACGATTAACATCTGCTAAATTTTTTCCGGGTGGCTTTTCACAGAAAACATGTAATCCATTTTCTAATCCTGCTATTACTGCATCTGCAGATACGTCATTTGTTAAGCAAACAAAAAGAACATCCAAATTTTGTGAATAAATTTTTTTATAATCATTTAAACAAAGATATCCATTCTGACTAGGATGATCTTCTAAAAATATTTTATCTGAAACAGCGACTATTTTCGTATCAGGAATTTTTAAAATAGATTTATATCGCTGTTTACCGACAACACCAAAACCAGCAATACCAATACGTAATTCATTCATAAAATTTTTTAATTTTTTACTAAATTTTTATATTGTTGATAAAGTACATCGGTTATCATATGTGACTCAACTTTTTTTGCATCTTCGGGTGTATCAACACCTTGCATAAATGAATCAGTTAATACTTCTTTAATCGATCGTCCATATTCCAAAAACCGCATCATATCAATTGATTCAATTTTTTCTAAAGGAGTTGGAGAAAGCTGATGAAAATCAATTAATGCTTCGCGACGAAAAGAAATGACACCTAATTGCTTTTTTGGTTTGAATCCTAATAGTCCTTTTACACGCGAAGATGGTATTGGTTCACGAGAAAAAGCTAATATTTCTGATTGCAAATTAGTTAATACCTTCACTGTATTAACACTGTAGAAATCTTCTTCGCCAATAAATTGTGTTAAATTAAATACGGATGTTTTTTGGTGTTGTTCGTGATGTTGTATCAGTTGATCAATACAATCAGGATTAATCAATGGTTCATCGCCTTGTAGCATAACAACAATATCATAAATTTTTTTCTTTTGTGTTTCAAGAATGCTTATTGCTTCTGCCGTTCGATCGGAGGCTCTTTCATGACTATTCGCTGTCATAATTGCTTCACCGCCAAATCGTGCTATTTCATCCGAAATTTCTTTATCACAAGTTGCAACAAAAACATCTTTGGCGAGTTTTGCCATTTTTGCTCGTAAATAACAATGTACTATCATAGGCAATCCAGCAATTTTAGCTAGTGGTTTGCCAGGAAATCGTGTGGCACTCATACGCGCTGGAATAATGACAACAGCTTCCATTATGTAGTTAACTCCTTAAATTGTGTGATGCCTGATCTCAATCCAACATCTAATATACGAGTATCTAAGCTATATGCGATGAAATCATATTCGTCATTAATTAATTTTTTAAGCTGATCGACATTTGGTTCAACAAGATGAATCCCTCGTTTTACATGATTATATTTTGTTGAAATAAGCTTTATTTTATCCAAAGCAGATTGGAAATCAGTATGTGTAAAATTTCCAGGAATACCCATTGAACCAGAAAGATCATATGGCCCCACAATAAATCCCTGTAAATCAGGAAATGATAAAATTTCTTCAAGTTTGTTAACTGTTTCGATATGTTCTACTTGTGCAATGAGATCAAAAGTAGCATGTTTCTCTACATATGATTCAAATTGAGTACCATATCCTTGCGCTCTTGCAAGTCCAACTCCTCTTGTTCCTTTTGGAGGATAAAACATTGCCTGTGCTGCTTTCTCAAGATCTTCGCGAGATTTTATCATCGGCACAATAATACCTTGTGCGCCTGCATCCATGACTCTTTTAATTTGATTGGGATCATTTGTTGTAAGACGGACATATGGTTTTACACCAGAAAGCCCAATGATGCGAATCAATTCTTCTGCTTCACGAATAGTAATAACTGAATGTTCAAGATCAATGACTAACCATTCAAAACCAGCATTTGCCATGATTTCTGCAATGGCTGGATGCGCGAGTGTTAGCCATGAACCAATTGACGGTTTGATTTTATTTTTCACTACATGTTTCCTTCATGTAATATCGATATTTCGTTGGTTATATTATTAGGATCCTTTCGACTCTTAATGATTCTTGCAGGATTACCGCCAATAATGGAATAAGGTGGGAACTCCTTTCTTGTAACAACCGCACCCGCAGCAATGACAGATCCAGTTCCAATTTTTGCGCCAGATAAAATGATCGCATTAGCACCAATCCAAACATTATCTTCAATGATAATGCTATATTCTTTACCATTGAATAACATCGCTGCAGCTTCATGACCTTGTTGATTAATGGAAACATCTAATCGATCAAATTTATGATTTGCAGCGCGAAAAAAAGCTCCGCGAGCCACCAAGACATCATCACCAATATAGATACCTTTGCTTGTGCAAGCATTAATTTCAACGTGCTCACCACAATTGAAATTTTCGCCAATATAGAGACTATCTTTATTTCCATATAATTTTGCAGTACGTGCAATGGTCGAAGACGATTTTAAATTAAAGCGTTTTGCCCAATACATTTTACGTAACTTACTACCGATATATGTTTCAGGCCATGCAAAAACAATTAACTCATTCCAAGATAACAGTTCATGTTTTATTTCTTTTATTATTTTCAACGCTTATCCCTTATTGATATTTTTTGCAAATAAGCATGCCTTGTGGTGTTGTTCTATCTATCCATAATACTCGCCATCGATTTGACGAGAGAATGGCAGAAGAAATTAAAAATGACTTGATCGATTTGGGAAAAAATATATCTTGTACAATTAATAACGTGTCTACTTGAGTTAATTCATCAATAATATTGAATTCAATCACACTAGAAAATTCGCCTGAATCTAAATAAATAATATTAGGTGAATAGTATTGTAATGTGTCTCTTAAAATCGGTTTAGATTGTGTCGACTTTAAAAAATTAAATTCGTCGTTATCTGTTCGATAGGCCTTTATTAGTTCGTTTGCAAACAAACTATTTTCAATAAAATAATTTTTTAATTTTGATGAAATAACATGATTAGATTTTATGATATGACTCACTTTTTTATAATTTCTATCTTCCATATTAAAATTAAAAAATAAATCTAAATTAGATAAAACTTGATCGCTCGATAATGACATAATCGTGCTACTTTTTGATTGATAAAATTTATCTAATTCATCAAAATCAATAGTCACTCCTTTCACAATGTCACAATTTCTTAATTCAGTCAGTTTAAAATGATCACCTGTGCCTCTTGAATTAAGTTGAATTGCTTCAATAGCAAACGCATCGATTGTTTTAATATGTTCGCCGGAAAGATTTAGCAGTTTAGAAAAAATGATGGTTGATAATCCTGCGCCCGTTTCAAGAACTTTTGGAACGGAACCATTTGATCTTACTAATCCAACTACAGCAGAAAAATTTTGGATACATTGTCTAACAACTTGCTTATCTCGATGACCAAGATAGTTGAATGGCTCGAAACTTTCATTAAATACGCTAAAATCACATATATTATGGTTTTCAATCATTTACTAAACTCATTTGTTCTGCAGAATTTTTTATCAACCCTAAGAGTAGATCAGACCAATCACGAAGATAATTTGATGATATTTTAGAAAAATGATCGCAAAATTGTTGTCTAGCCAATTGAACAGGTTTGCTATACCACCATAGATGAGGATTATCTGAAATTTTATTCAGCATATTTGCAGCTGCCTCAGGTGACTCATGATAAATCCCTACCAATTTTAACCCATCTAGATAAGGTTTTGCTTCATCACGAAATACCCAATAATTTTTATCCCAAAATAAGAGAGTGGGAACATTAAATGTTAATGCATAAAGAAATGATGTATTTGGATTATCAATCACCATTATCTTTGCACGACTCATATGTGCAAAAAAACTTTCGCGATTTTGAGGTGAATAAATATTCAAATTAGGAAAATATTCCTTAACTTCATTAAAATTATCAAATGATGGATTAAGTCTCATACATATCTCAGAAGCAATTTTTTTTTCTAATGCATCAAAGAATTTTTTTTGAAAATCAAGATACGGTTTTTTTGTAATCGACCAATCATGTATTGCTATCGCGTAACGGATGTATAATGTTGCAACCCATACGATTTCTGTCAGATTTTCAGCTTTTTCTTTTCGAGCATATTGAGAAATAAACTTATGAATATGTGGTAAAGGAGCTGGTAAAACATTTCTACATGGGCCCCAGCCCCATGAAATAAAAAAATCACTGGTATGGCATTCTAAAAATTCAGCAGAAGATGCTTTTTGCATACCATAACAACCACCATGTTGATATCCAACTAGTACTGCACCTTTCTCTATTTGATCGCCAATCCAAAATTTATATTGATCATAACTTGCGACTTGTTCCTGTAGTATCACTTTACATGCATAAGGAAAATATTTTTTACTTGCTGAAACTTCTCTATGATATCCTTCAATAAGATTGATTGGTATGTTAAATGGTAAAGTATTAATGACTAATTTTGATAATTCATCTTCAACAGAAATATTAAGTAATTGTTGACGTTTTTTTATATCGATAATATCTATTGCATAAATTGATTTATCTAATGTTTCTCCACGATTTATTGGTTTTGTTGGAAGAACTGGTAGAATTCGAAAGCCTGAAGTTAGCGCTAATTTGAACATTTCTCTTGTAGAAAAACCACTGAGTAAACCTACATTTTGTAATCTTGAAATTTTATTAATTAAGCGTAGCATTAATAATAAAAATTTTGTGCGAGGTTTATATGAAACACTAATATTCGCTTTTCGCTGCTCTTGTTCGATTTGACATTCTATTTTTTTGTAGCAAAGTGGCTTTTTTAAATATAGCTCCGATAACTGTGTTAAAATTTGTAAATTCCAAGCATCACTTTGTACAGCAAAGCATTGAAACTCATTAGTATTTACCGGAGTCAAAAAATTTTGATGTGATAATCCATAAGTTTCAAGATCTGGATATTCATGATAAGCAGCATCTAGATAAAGAAATCGATGATAAACAACTTGGGTATACCAAAACAAAAAGGGGCCAGCCAGAAGCCTCCAATATTTTAATGAATGTTTTGTGCCATGAAGCTCATTTAGCCAATCAGCTACTTTAGGCAATAGCTTCTCATAAATAGACATTGCATGAAGATAGGCATCGTAAGAATTTGCATAATCTAATTTCGTTGATTGCAAAACAGAAGCATCTAGTTTTTCCCAAATATGCTTTCGTTTGTAATCTTTACACCATTCGCCCAAAAACAACATTGGTTGCGAAGTATCCCAACATTCTTCTATTGCTGTTAATGCTAAAAACATTTGGGCTCCGTCGCCAATTTTATTCAAGTAAAGTTTTTTTCGACATATCTAATTTAGCCGATTAATTCCCAAGCAACAGGCGTACCTTTTTGAACATCACGATTAATTCGTTTTCCTAAAAGTTGCGGCAAGTACTTCGGTAATAGTCCAAAACCTGGGCGAATAGCTCGAACATTTGTTAGAGAAAATATGTCGCCTTTATTCATATCTTCAACTACATACAAAGAACGTCTATAAACTAAAGATGCTTTTTCTTTTTCACTAGCTTCATACGTAATTTTCCCTAAAGAACGCCACGCTCTTTCTGTTTCGTCTACCAATAATTGCATTTCTGATGGCTCTAAAGAAAATGCAGAATCAACACCACCTTCTGATCGAGAAAGCGTAAAATGTTTTTCTATCACTGTCGCGCCTAGCGCGACACTAGCAACTGCTGCACCAACACCTAAGGTGTGATCAGATAGCCCAACTTGACATTGAAATAAATCACGCATGTGTGAAATTGTTCTAATATTTGAATCATCAGGAGATGCTGGGTAAGCGCTAGTACATTTTAATAGAATTAAGTTCTCACAACCTGCTTCGCGCGCAACTCTAACTGCCTCATCAAGCTCTGATAATGAGGCCATTCCGGTTGAAATGATAATCGGTTTCCCTGTTGCAACAACTTTACGAATAAGCGCTAAGTCAGTATTTTCAAAAGAGGCAATTTTATATAGCGGTACGTTAAGCGATTCGAGAAAATCAACTGCAGATGCATCAAATGGTGTGCTAAAACAAATTATTCCATATTGATTACATAAATCAAAAATAGCTTTGTGCCATTCCCATGGTGTGTATGCTTTTTGGTAAAGCGTGAAAAGAGAGTTACCCTGCCACAAACTATTTGGATCATTTATAAAAAATTCTTTTTCACTTAAATTAATTGTCATAGTTTCAGCTGTGTATGTTTGCAATTTTATTGCATCAACCTTTGCTTTTGCCGCAGCTTTGACTATTTCACATGCTCTATCTAGAGATTGATTATGATTTCCAGACATTTCAGCAATAATAAATGGCTTATGGCCTAGGCCAATAACTCGATCTTTAATGATAATATCCTGCATTATGAATTCCTAATTATCTAGAATTATCGATCTGTATTTCTTCCTAATATAAATGCTTCTGCTGCCTCCACACCGACCGTTGAACCACGCCATCTAGCTAAATGTTCTAATGCTTGAACAGATCTTGGATGTGGCCAAGACCGCATTTCATCTTTATAAATAACTAACGCAGCTAATTTTTGGTCCAACGTTTGGGTAACATCGACAAACCAGTTGGGATGAAAGGAAGGAAAAGCAGACTGCGGTTGCCATTCAGTACTTGATGCTACTTCAAAAAATAAAATTCTTTCTACCACAGAATTCGGTATTGGACGACATGCAACTACAACTGATTGACTAACCAGCCGATGATCAATATTCACATCACCGCAATGATGCGTATATACAACTTGCGGTTTATACTTACTGATAAAATTTTCAATAACTTTAACAATATTTATTAATTCCAGACTATCCATGCGATTGTCTGGAAAATTATGCAAATTCAAAGAAGAAACACCAAGATAATCATTTGCTTCTTTTGCGCTTACAGCTAATAAATTAAGCTCTTCCGCAATCACATCACGATCGCGTTTTGGTAGTCTGCTTGTCAAGCCTTCTGCCAATATTAATACATGTACTTCATCCCCGTTTTTAATATGTTTCGCAATTGTGGCACCACAACCTAAAATCTCATCATCAGGATGAGCAGCTATCACTGCCACTGTTTTTGCTATTTTTTTTCTTTGTAATTTTGACATTTGCAATAAGTTCTCCTTGCAGCAAGGTCGCTTGAGTAAATTCGAAATGCAGAAAATCAGTTTCTATAAAAGCATGTGGATAATTATTTGCATCTAGCATTCTTATGTAATCATAGATTTTTTCTAAATCATCTAAATTAGCAATATTTCCTTCCTCAGGTTTGCGTCGAGTAAAATAGACTGGTTCACCATTTTGAGGTTGAGGCGTTGGTTTCTTTTTTATAATTTCAACAATCATATCTTCCATAATAGAGTTTGCGTTTTCAAAAATTTCTTGGGCAGTTCCTAGCAAAGATAACGGATATTTTAAATAAATTGGCCCGGCATCTATTTCCTCAACGCATTTTATAGCGGATAGTTTGGTTTCTTGTATACCCCTGCTTATCAAATTTTGTAGCGGACTACCACCTCGTCCAAATGGTAAATCTGTCATGTGAAACACAATACACTCAAATTTTTCGTAAATTTCTTGAGAAATATAATATGACCAATGAGTAAAAAAAATAAATTGGGGATTTATTTTTTTTATGAAATCAAAAGTAAGTTGTTTTTTATCTTCAATTAAAATAAATTCACCGGGAATTTTTCTTGTCAGGTTTTCAATTATCTTTGGCTGCCAAAGGTTGTTGGCCGAAATAATATATGATTTAGTCATATAGTCTCTATTAAGAGCATATTTATTAAAATCATTCTTTCTATTTTTAAACTCATATTATTTATTTATAAAAAATTTTTTCGAACTGGTACGCCTTTTTGCGATAAATAATGTTTGATGCTCAAAGGTGTTTGCTCAGTAAAATGAAAAATACTAGCAGCTGCAACAGCTGATGCTCCTGCTAATGTAATTACTTGATATGCATGTTCAGGTTCACCTGCGCCACCAGATGCGATAACTGGTATGTTTACTGCGTTAGTAATAAGACTAATAAGTTCTAAATCATAACCAGACATTGTTCCGTCTTTTTCAACAGATGTTATTAATATTTCACCTGCCCCATGATTTTCAAGTTGTTTTGCCCATTGAACAGGATTTAGATTCTGATTATGAGTACCAATTTTGCTAAAACAACTATACGTACCTGTTGCAACTTTTTTTGCATCTATACATGTAACAATACATTGACTTCCAAATTTATTCGCAGCATCTTCAATTAGCTTTAAGTTATGGTACGCAGCAGTATTAATCGTTACTTTATCTACACCTAGTTGTAAAAGTTTTTGTATATGGATTAACTCAGTAATTCCACCACCTACTGTTAATGGCATCAAACAATATGGTGTAATACTTGCGATAATATCAAAATCAGGTGGTCTAGAATTAATCGTAGCAGAAATATCAAATATAACGAGCTCATCTACTTCGCGATTATTATAAACTTTGATTGCAGGCAAAATGCTACCAACTCGCCGAGAATTATTAAATAATTTGCCCTTTACTAAGCCAATATCTTTCAATAATAAAGTGGGTATGACACGATATTTGAGCATAAAGTATGCCTACAATGACGCAAAATTTTTTAATAATTGTCTGCCTAACCGACCACTTTTTTCAGGATGAAATTGCACTCCATAGATATTATCTTTCATAACAACTGATGCGAAAGCACAACCATAATTTGTCTTTGCAATAATAGTTGCTGGATCTTGTGTTGCAAAATGATAACTATGTAAAAAATAAAAATCGCTGCCCGATGGTATACTGCTGAACAAAGAAGCCCCATTTTCAAACCATGTTTCATTCCATCCAATATGGGGTAGTCGAATTTTACTCTGCGTAGATTCGAGTAAGCAAACAACACCAGGAATCAAATCTAATCCTTGTGTTTCGCCGCCTTCTATTCCTTTAGTAGCTAAGACATGCATGCCTAAGCAAATTCCTAATATAGGAATTTTTCGTTTTAAAACTGATTTCTTAATGGAATAATCTAATTTTCTCTCACGTAATACATGCATTGCTTTGTTAAACGAACCGACACCAGGCAAAATAATATGGCTAGCTTTATCAAGATCTTTTGGCTCATATGCAATGTAACTCTCAAATCCGCTTTCATTTAATGCGTATTTGAGAGAACCTGTATTACCAGCTTCATAATCGATTATTGCAATACTCATATAACCATATTTAGTTTTACAACGTCATCATTGTCGTAATTAATTTTTGACAAATTACCATGTTTATCTTTGATTAATCGGCCTTGTGAATCTGTTTTGAATAATTTTTTATTGGTAAACTGATCAGCGATTGTAATAAATTCTTCTACTGACAAATTCAGTGGTTTTAATACCTTATCTAGGCTTTTACCTAAATAAGAGCAAGGAAATTTACCATCATGTATCTTAATTATGTTAAGTGCATCAAATCGCGTAATTCGGCCGCGTCTAACATGTAATGAGGCAATATCAGTTGCTCGACCAAAACCAAATTTTAAAAATTTAAAATAATCATGAATACCAGTCTGATAATTATCTAGATTTTCATAGTTAACACCAGAGCCTTCAACAACTTTATCATAAGTTGTTAAGCCAAATGCTTGAGATATCAACGCATTTGAGTAGCCATCCCATGGAATGTAGTGACCAAGAAATAATCCTGTCACGCCAACTGTTTTTAATTGTTCATCTGTTGGATATTGATAAGGAATAAGATTTTTTTCTTTGATACCATAGGCTGCAGATAAATCTGACACTCTTAATCCTAAAAGTCCGCCAAACTCTTCTAACCAATTCCGATCTAAAAAATGATTATCACTTGCTGCAGCCGGACCTCCGTATTCATTTTGAGAGTTTTCCCCCCATATAATTAATTTAATGCCAAATTGAACGGCTGCACGAACAGGAATGGTAAATATACCTACATGTTCAGGCCAAGAGATATCACCAACCTCTGTCAATCCTATACGATTTAATTGACTTCGTATTTTTTTATTTGGCGAAAATTCAACATAATCAACACCAAAATTTTTAATATTTTCAATATTTTTCCTACCGATGCGTGATAAGTCACATGTTGTTGATGTCACACATAGCGGATTCATATTAAGTTCTAATAATCGCAGAACTTGATAAGTACTGTCTTTGCCGCCACTAACAGGTACTATGCAATCCCAATAGTTTTTAGATCGATATCGAGATAATATTGCTTCCAACTCTTCGCGACGTTCTGTCCAATCAATATACGCACGATTTTGATAATTCAAACATGCACTACATACTCCATTTTCATCAAACCATAAATCGGGCTTTGTTTCAGGTAAAACACAGATTTTGCAATATTTAATCATATACCCCTCAACTATTATTCTTTTCTAACAAGAACCACGTGATATCATCTTGTGGAAAACATGTATCTCTGTGATAGCAAAAACCATAATCAACTAATTTCAAATCTTTAAATTTATCTAGCATTTCGCCACAAAAATCACGTTTAAAAAGTTTATTTTTATGACCGCGATATTCAATGGTGACTGGTGATGGATTGTAATATTCTGCTATTGCAATATATTTAGTACTTGTTTGATACAATAAATCGTATACAGTTTGTAGGTCATTAGGATTGATGTGAATAAGGACGCCTTTAACAAAAGTTAAATCAAATTTCTTCTTAGGTTTAAATTCAACAATTGACTGATGATGTACTTCTACCCACAAATTTTTCTTTAATTCATTAACAGCATGCTCGTTGATCTCAACCGCAGTTAACTCTAAATAAGGAAGCAATAATTTTAATGCTTGCAAATTTAAGCCAACATTTGCACCAAATTCGATAACACTTTTAATATCATGCGTTCTACGAAATATTTTCGAAAAAAGTTCTATATTACTCGACAAGAGAATTTGATTTTTGTTTCGATCAACATATTCCTTACCAAATTCACCTGCCCAAAATGCTTCTTGTTCATTACGAAATGCCATATAAATTCCTTTTTATTATTTCTGAATTAATTCTTTTTGTTTTATGTGGATATTAATTGATTTTAATTCAGGTTCCTTTTGTAAGAGAGAAATAATATCATTTGTAGTAAAATTTTCATTTTTTATACTTAATTTATTATAGACTATAGAAATAAAATCAAAATCTTCCTTCGTATCTAATGTCCATCTGTGTTCTGATAAATCTAATTGATTTGCATAATTATGCAATGAAAACAAATGTGGATTTTGATAAATGTATGGTGTCACATGTTCTCTTTGATAATCTTGATTAGCTTGATGATATGTTTGCTGCAATGTTTTTATTGTGAAAATTTCTATATCTAATCCTCTAGGGTAAGATCGAGTAAGACAATTACTTAAATAATCAATTGGTTTATTTTCTTTTAGTAATTGTTTAAATTTAATTATCATATCGTTCAATATGAATGGGTCAAGAAACGGACAATCTGCTGTGATTCTCACAATAACATTTGCTTGATGATTTTTAGCTGCCTCATAATACCTTGTTAAAACATCTGTTTCACTTCCCCTATAACAATGAATATTACATTTTTTTGCTTCCTTCTGGATAACATCATCTTGTGGCAATGTGCTAGTTGCAATCACAATATCATCAATCAAATCAGCGTTACGAATCCTAGTGATAACATGTGTAAGTATTGATTTATCACCTAACATCATCATGACTTTGCCAGGAAGGCGTGTCGATCCCATTCTTGCTTGTACAATTGCAACAACTTTCATCTCAATACCTTCTTTAACGTAAAAATTACTCTTTCTTGATCTATTGGTAGCATTGCTGGATAAAGTGGCAATGTCATTGTTCTTTCATAATAAAATTCAGCATTAGGATACTTTTTGTCTTTAAATCCATGCTGCTGATAATAAGGATGCTTATTAACAGGAATATAGTGAACATTAACACCAATATTAGCTTTTCTCATTTCCTCAAATACTTGAAGTCTGGTTTTTTTCAATTTATCAATCTCAAGCATAATTGAATAAAGATGCCATGCCGAATAACAATCTGATTCAACAAATGGAATGACGATTGGTAAATTTACAAATTCTTGAGCATAATTGGCTGATAATTTGTTTCGTAAAAGCACCTGTTGATCTAATCGTTTTAATTGACTCAAACCCAAAGCAGCTTGAATATCTGTTATTCGATAATTAAATCCTAATTCAATTTGCTGGTAATACCATGGACCATGCGATTTGGATTCCATATATTCTTCATCACGAGTAATTCCATGAGTACGTAATCTACGAAGTGTCTCATGCAATTTTTTATTGTTAGTTAGTAACATTCCACCTTCACCAGTTGTAATTATCTTGACCGGATGAAAACTAAAAACAGTGATATCTGAATATTCACATGAACCTATTTTAGAATCTTTATATAAACCACCAATAGCATGACTAGCATCTTCTATAACTTTAAAACCATACCGCTTAGAAAGAGATTTAATTTTTTCCATATTGCAAGACTGGCCTGCAAAATGAACAGGGATGACCACCTTTGGCAATTTACCTAATTTTTCTGCTGTGATTAATTTTTCTTCCAGCGCATCTGTACACATATTAAATGTTTTAAGATTGATGTCCACAAAGTCAACATTAGCACCGCAATATAGTGCGCAATTAGCAGATGCAACAAATGTATTTGGTGATGTCCATAAATAATCACCCGATTTTAAATCGAGCGCTAAGCAAGCAAGATGTAACGCAGCAGTAGCACTACTAACTGCTGTTGCATATTTAGCATTGCAATACGCCAGTATAGCTTCTTCAAATTTACTTATCATCGGACCTTGCGTTAGCCATTCAGACATCAGAACTTTACTTATTTCATCGATGTCTTCGTGACTAATCGAATGTTGTCCGTAAGGAATAAATTTCATATGCTATATTCCATGCATGTGTTATGCAGGTTTTTTAGTTCATTCATGGTTAGAAAATGATTGTTAGTAGCTGAGTTATATTCGAATCTCTCCGGTACACAATTTCCTTTTTCTCCGTTTTCATCCAACTCATAATTAACGTTAAAGTTAACATTAATGGTAGGTTTAATGATAAAATGCTTTTTATATTCTACCACTAAATGAGCATCATCTGCCGCACACATAATTTCATGCAGCTTTTCACCAGGCCTGATACCAATAATTTTGGTTTTTATATTATCAGCAAGTGAATCTGCAAGATCAGTAATCCTAACTGATGGTATTTTTGGGACAAAAATACAACTAACATGATTACTTTTAAATGCACTAATAACAAAATTCACACCTTGTTCTAGTGTTATCCAAAAGCGTGTCATGCGCGGATCGGTAATAGGCAATGTTGTTGCACCCTCAGCAATTAATTTTTTGAAAAAAGGAACAACTGATCCTCGAGAACCAACAACATTGCCGTATCTAACAACAGAAAAGCGCGTGCATCCAGATCCAACCATATTATTTGAAGCGATAAATAATTTATCTGATGCAAGCTTAGTTGCACCATAAAGATTAATTGGATTTGCTGCTTTGTCCGTTGATAGAGCAATAACTTTTTTTACGTTATTTTTAATGGCTGCACGTATGACATTTTCAGCACCATGTATGTTTGTTTTAATACATTCCATAGGATTGTATTCAGCTGTTGGCACTTGCTTTAAAGCAGCAGCATGTATCACGTAATCAACATCATGCATAGCGATACTTAATCTACTTGCATCTCTAACATCGCCAATAAAATATCGCATGACATCATTATTAAATATGCATTGCATTTCATATTGTTTTAATTCATCACGAGAATAAATAATAATTTTTTTAGGCTTATATCTTTTCAACAGTGTACTAGTAAAAGCTCTTCCAAACGATCCAGTTCCACCAGTGATTAAAATTGCCTTATTATCAAACACCGAATTCTCCTTTTTTTAAATCAGATACCCATTTAACATGATTTCAAATCATTCTATCAATTATTTATTGCGTTTTTTTCGATAGAAAAAGTTGCAAGTTGTTTAATATCTTCGTACATTAATTTTATTTCAGATATTAAATCAGCATATTTTTTTGAAATATTTTTTTTAATATTTGTTTCTCTTTCTTCGTATTCATGTTCATTAATAATTCGCGGACAATTGGCAGAAAGAAGAATTTTATCAATGCATGGCAAAGGTTTGTTACCAATAATTTGTTTTAATTTTTCAATTTCTCTAAGAGGTTGCGTTACTAAATCTTCAAAATTAATAACATGGAGATTGCTATAATCCTGCTTTTTAAATAACGCTTCTCGATTCCATTTAAAGTAAGTATGTATCATTTTAACAGTACGTTCATCGGGTGAAATATCTAAAAATTCTTGCTCCCAACCTAATGCAACTTCTGGCACGCATGTGTTTTGATATTTGATGCTGTATTGCATTTCTGTTGGATCTTTTGACATTCGCTGGCTATAATTTTTTTTGTTCCATTCATAAATAATGTCTATTGGTCGGCGATTTAAATAAATCCATTCTAAACGTGATTCAAAAGCATGAAATATAATATCTGATTTATTAATTAAGTCGTGGCTCCAACAAAGATAAATAGGGTTTTCAGCCAATACTTTTTTTGATACAACAGGTCCATCTTGAGCTAATGACCTTTCAATATATTTTGCGGGCGAATGGTATTTATATAAAGAAGTATCATCTGACAAGCGTGTATTAATATATCTACCAATCATATTATTATAAAGTTCTGAATCCATCTCGGTTTTTAAAATTGCAGTCGCCATATCAATGGAGATTTTATTATATTTATAGGCTAATCCAATGTATTCTAAAAAAGGGTTAAAGTCTTTTTTTTCTACCGATCGAAAAGAGCTAATCAAATCAAGCATAATGGATTTACCGCATTTTCCTATACCATCAACAATAATTAATTTATTAAGTAATATATTCTCTCTAATAAATTCCATTTAAACTCCATTAATTTTTTGTCGAAATTATTTGATTATATTATTTCAATTAGGACAATTTCATTCCCAACATGCGATATTCACGCCTGCTTTGATAATGTTTTTTCTTGCCATCGACAAACTTTGGCCAATAAAATTAAAAAGATTAGCAGTAGCAACAGCACTAATTTGAGGTATGTTTAAACCTTCTAACAAATGATATTGATTGCCTGCTCCACCCGCAATAATCAAAGGAACCTTAATCTCATCTTTGATAATATTGATAGTTTCAAAATCATAGCCAAAGCCGGTACCATCTTTATCGATTGAATTTAGATAAATTTCGCCGATATCTAAATTTTCAACATATTTAATATAATCTCTTAATGATGATTCTACTTTTATCGAGCCATCAGAAATATAAACCTCATTAACATTATTAATTTTTTTGTAATCAATAGAAGCAATAATACTTTGTGCTCCATATCGATTTATTAATTCTTTTACAAGATCAGGATCTTGTAAAAGAATGCTATTAATTACTATCTTATCAGCGCCATTATTAAATAATGTTTCAGCATCTTCAATTGAACGAATGCCGCCTCCAGCTGCGATCGGTATAAAGACCTTATCCGATAATCTAGAAATAATTGCTGCAAATTCCTGTGTTGTCTTCAAATTTCTTGATGCATTTAGAATAATTAATTCATCAAGTGAAAATGAAATATTTTGAAATTGATAATTTCTTTCGAGCCAATTGATATCGCCAACTTTTTGTAACCGAAAATTTCGACTTTGCATAAAAAAGTTTTGATTATAAATTAATGTAAATATAATTCTTTTTCTTAGCATTAAAATTTTTCAATAAAATTTTTAAGCAATTGTAATCCATTTTTTTGACTTAACTCAGGATGAAATTGAACACCTGCAATGTTTTCATTTTCAAAGCTAGCAATGAACTCATCCCCATAATAACAATGACATTGATTAATATTATTCGTGCTAAGCATACGAAAACTATGTGTGAAATAAAAATCAAGACTACCTACCATCATCTGATATAATTTTAACTCGGGATTAACTTTTACTTGATTAAAACCAACATGAGGTACTTTTATATAATTATTATTAAATTTAGTCACTTCTCCGTCGATAATACCTAGTCCTTTATTAACCCCATTCTCAGTACTCGAAATCCCCATGAGCTGCATTCCTAAGCAAATACCCAGAATAGGTTTCTTTTTTTCTAATACTTGTTCATTTAAATAAATATCTATTTTTTTTTGTCTGATTATATTTATTGCTTTAGCAAATGAACCAACCCCGGGCAATATTAATTTATCAGCGCTTTTTAATTTTTGATATTCACTAGATATAACAATATTGTTGGCTCCAACATAACTCAATGCGCTTGCCAATGATTTAATATTTCCCATACCATAATCAATAATTACTACATTCATAAATTTGATCTTTGATTTCGAAATTTTCACCGACTACAAATTTCGGTTGCCAGATTCCATCTATCTTCTCAAATAATCCTTTATTTGCAAATTTATCTAAAACCGCATCAAATTCATTTTTTGTCATCTGATAATAATTCAAATAGATATCGATTAATTCATAAGGGTAAATATTATCGTACATTTTAACTAGATTAAGCGCTTGATCTCTTGTCATTGCTCCTCTTCTAATTTCTATTCCCGCATCTTGGGTTGCGCGTCCAAATCCAAATTTTAAGTACATCAGATAAGTATGTAGTGTATATAACGCTTGATCATTTTGGGCAAAATTAGTGAATGTGCCCACAGTTCCTTCTTCTTTTTCGATTAATCCACAATGTTCTTTTGCTACGATATAATTTTTATAAGAATCCCAAGATTCAAAATAAGACCAATGAGTAAATGATAAATCTGTTTCATGTATTTCGTGATCTTCTGGAAATTTAAACCACGATAAATCAGCTTCGCTAATATCACAATCTTCTAGTAATCTTGATAAAACTTTCTCATGACCACTCTCTAAATAAACTCTTTTCATATATTCTATATTGTATAAAGCTTTGTTTTTGTTTTCTGTGGAACCACCATATTCAATTTCCCCGTCTTCACCATAAACAATTAATGGGATCCTAAAGTTTATAGCAGCCCTAATGACGGCGGTCATAATCGCTATTAACCAACCATAATATGGGAATCCTTTTTCGATAAATCCATATTTATTTAATTTATCTAATGCATATGGGTTTGTTGAAACATGTAAATGATTGTAACCTGATCGTATAAAGTTATGCAGATTTTGACTGCCTATCTCTAGTTCTAATGCGGGTCTAATCGTAATAGCAAGCGGATTCATTTTATATTTATGCTTTAGTGTATATGCAACATATGAACCATCTTTGCCACCACTAACAGGAACAATACAATCAAAGCCTCCTGTTTTAGATTGGTATTTTTCAAATAGCTTTTTAAATTCAGCTTGTCTCTCAGACCAATCCGTCATTTTTTTTTCTTCCATCCATTGGCACGCATTACACCAACCTCGCGCATCAAAAGAAATTCTTGGTCTTGTCGACATATTTAAGCAATTTGCACACCAAAAAATATTTTTGTTACTCACCACAATTTCCTTTTTATAATTTCAAGCTGATTGATAAGATGTGGGACCAACGACTACTTCTTGATATGTGCCAACCGCCACTACAGAACCTTTTTCTAATCGATACAATACATCACAATGCTCGACTGTTGTTAAACGATGTGCAATTACAATTAATGTTTTATTTCCCTTAAATCGTTTAATCGTATTAATTACTTCTTTTTCTGTTTCATTATCTAATGACGAAGTAGCTTCATCTAAGATGATTATATCCCTTTCATGATAAAACGCTCGTGCCAATGCAACACGCTGACGTTGTCCGCCAGACAAACGTATGCCATTTTCACCAATTAATGTATCAACTCCATTTGGAAGATTTTGAACAACATCAGCAAGTTGAGCCATGTTAAGAGCATTCCATAGTCGTGCTTCATCAATTGCATCATCATGAATACCAAATGCCACATTTCGTCGCAACGAATCATCCAATAAAAAAATAGTCTGTGGTAAATAAGCAAAATTATTTAGCCATGTTCTTAAACTTTGAAGAGGTCGCTCATCAATTAATAACTGTCCCTGTTGAGGTTCTAAAAATCCTAAAATTAAATTTACTAGTGTACTTTTACCTGCACCTGAAGGGCCAATCAAACCTACGGATTGTCCTTTAAAAATAGTAAGGTCTACATTTTTTAGAGCGGAAAAAGTAGTTTGTGGGTATTGAAAAAAAATATTTTTTAATTGAATTTTAGAAAAAACTAATTTTTCTTTCTGATTCGAAAATAAGTCAGTTTGTAACGAATTTTGCATAAGGTGAATATCATTTAATTCATTATAAACAAGATCCATTTGATGAAAATAACCTCGTAGTTGGTTAATACTCGCCATGATTTGAGTGGCCGTCGGTAAAAGTCGTGCGCCAGCAGCTGCAAACATCCCAGCCATTGCTACTACATTACTCGTATCAGATCCAACAATCATTCCACCTAAACATATAACAACCATAAAAATGGCCAACATATTCTCAATTAAATAACGAGGCACCAATTGTTTAGTTATCAACACACCGTATGCATTGGCAAGCTCAATAGAATGTCGCGTTAAGTTTTCGATAAAATATTCTTCCTTACCTAACACGCGTACTTCAATTAATCCATGTAATCCATGTCTAATACTTTTTGAAATTTCTCCATTCATCATGGATAATTTTTTGCCCATTGCAGATAATTTTTTCTTCGCCAATAAATCGTAGCTAATACCTAATAAGATAAATGCGGCCAGCAGGGCTATCGTAGAAAAAGGATGCAATACTAATAAAAATGATAAAATAAAAATTGTAATTAATAGGTTGGAAATAAGATACAAAATAGCCATTAACACATTACTTATATAGCTATCAATATTTCCTTGAATTCTGGATATTAAATAATCAGAATTTTTTTGAAGATGAAAAGTATAAGGAGCATATTGATAAGCCGTCATTAAACGCGTTTTGAGTCTAACAGCTAGCGCTTGGCAGAAAAAAATAAGTTTTTTTTGTAAGGTGAGTGCAACAAAAGCTTTAATAGCAAATGCTAATATAATAAATAAGCCGAAAACAGCTACTAGCTTATTACCGATTATTGGTAAAGAAATCCTGATAAATGAAAATTTATGAGCTAAAATAGCAGGATCAGTTAATAATCCAAGAAAAATGCCAACTAGCGCAATCCCAATAACATCTAATACTGATGAAAATAAAAAATTTAAAATTAAAAATGGAATAGCACTTCTCGCTTGGCTATCCAATAAATATAAAAATTGTTTTATATGATTTTTCATTTTAATAAGGGGGACTTTCTATAATGGAGTGTACAGCACGCTACCGCCCTACGATATATAAACATCGCATAGGCGTTCAAATGAAAGATGAGTTTAGCCAACTCTGACAAGTTGTCAATATTAGACTATTTCAACAAATGAGTGATATGTTTCATGAGAGAAATTTTTTCAATAAAACTTTCGTTACCCATGATATTAACAGCTTCAGCACCAACTATATTGCCGATAAAAGCAACCAATTCAGCAGGGGCTTCTAGAGCAACGCAAAGGCTAGTCACTGCTAATACAGCATCGCCAGCTCCCACACGATCTTTAATTGAAGTAGCAAACGCAGGTACTTCATAGATACCTTCACCTGCTTTATAAGAGTAGGCGCCATGCCTACCATTAGTAATTAATACGTTATTGTAACAATGATCATTTACTAATCGATTTAATTGCTCAATTATTGAAATGTGTTTTTGACGATAATTAAGTTGCAATTCTCGAGTAGCAATACAAACGTAATCAGCTTTTTTATATTTTGAAACGCAGTTGAATCCATGATTGCTTGCGTTGGATTGTGTATTAACAGCTAAGAATTTTGATTTAGTCTCAATTTTTTCAACACATGCACTATTCAATAATCCATGTCCATAATCTGCAACAATGACAAGATCATAGTTATCAAGGTGACAATCAAGTTCATTTGAAAATTTCTTGTTTTGTTCATCATCTAGATAACCATCATTCATCTCGTAAATTTCAAATAATTTTTGTAATGAATATTCTTCTAAATATCGCCTTTTTATAATTGTTGGTGAATTTTTTTTATATTGAAAAATAACGTTCACATTGCTATTGAGTTTACTTCTAATAAATTGCTCATATTCACCTTTCTCTCCTAAAGCGGTCAAGCAGGTGACTTTAGAACAAAAAGTACTTAAATGATTAGCAACAGCTAGCACACCACCGATATAAGTTTCTTCGCGGTGATATTTTGAGACTAATACAGGTTCTTTCCCCGCTTTACCAATAGCTTCGCCAAAATGATAAATATCAATGATCGATTCGCCAATCAACAATACGTTTAGCTTTTGCGCTCCATTTAAAATGTCCAATATCTCACTTGTTTTATATTTTTGTTTTAGTCGATCTAAATAAGTAATAATTTCTGGTGAGTAGGAAGTAAAAAAACGATTCAACAGCGATGATGAACTAAAAACAATATCATCAGTAAATCTCAGTTGACCTCCTACCGACTTAACTGCTTCATCTTCTTCAGTAATTTTACCAGTGAGATCATTTTCGCTAATTAGATATTCAATTCCTTTTACATAAAAATTTGGCTGAATAGCTTTGATTGCTTCTACTGCTGTTGCATTATTGTTGATAACAACATAGTCTACACAACTAAGCGCGGCAAGCGCCTGCGCTCTTAGATGTTCAGGAAAATAAGGTCTTCCTAGACCTTTGTTAACATATTTATCTGCTGTAATTGTGACGATTAAAACATCACAAAATGTTTTTGCGTGTTGTAGATGTTTGATATGTCCGATATGTAATACATCAAAAACGCCATGACACTGCGCTATTTTCTTTTTTCCTTTTTTTATAGTAGAAGTAATTTTTTTACTTAGGAATTCATAAGTAACAATTTTTGAATCATATTCTGAATGAACAGCTAACATATTATTCAATGTATTAGACTGAAGATTATTAATCATATGCTTACCTGCAAATATCCATTTTAATATCTATTATTAGAGAAAATTATTATCAATCAAATTATCATAACAACAATAAAAGAGCTATTTTCATACAAAATTTAACTTTATCAACCAGAAAAGACTTCTGGTATATTTTTCATCGTACGAATGTTATAAAAACGATCTTCATCTCTGAGTGTGCCTTGCTGATAATACTGAATCAATTCATTAATAGCATCCTGGACAGATTTCATTGGCTTAAACCCAATTTTTAATAATTTATCTGAATTAATATGATAAGATCTAGGATCATTGCTCATGGTAATTTTAATTTCAGCATTGATAGAAGAAGTGACTTGTTTAGCAATTTCCAAAATGGATAAATTTTCAAAACCTGCATTAAAAATCCCAGAAATATTTTTATCAAGAAGATACAGATACAAATCAGTGATATCATCGATATGAATGTTAGGACGAGTTTGATTACCTCCAAATACTGTAATTAATTTTTTCGTTAAAGCTTGTATTGTCAACATATTAACAGATACGTCAAATCGCATACGTGGGGAATAACCACATACAGTTGCGGGTCTTACAATTTGTATTATCAACTCATTGGAATAGCTTAATAAAACACGTTCGGCTACCATTTTAGCTTTGTTATATTCTGAAATGGGGTTAAGTGGTGCATCTTCCGTTACTTGTGACTCACTGCTTACACCATATACGCTCCCAGAAGATGCATAAATAAATTTCTTTACTCCCTTTTTTACTGCTTTATCAGCCAACTGCATTGTCGACAATGCGCTTACTTCCCATGTTAATTTAGGATTAAGTTCGCAACAGGGATCATTTGCAACTGAAGCTAAGTGAATAATAGCATCCACATCTTCAAACCACTTATCTTGTATATTTCGAATATCTGATCTTATTACTTCTAAATTGGAATGTGGTTGCAAAAAATTGCCGAACCACATGATATCAACTACTCTTACTTTATGATTTTTTTTAAGTAGCTTAGGAACTAATACACTACCTTTATATCCACAACCACCTGTTATTAAAACTGTCATCGACACCTCCATATTTTATTATTAAAATTCACATTTTCTAACCAATTAAAACAATTTATTGCTGATGATCAAATACCAGACGCTGAAAAAAATCTTCGGTGTCTAATTAAAGGTTAAAAAAACGAGGTAAGCATTGAATGACAAAAAATGATAAGGATCGTTGCTAGTTTTGTGATACTTGAGACGCTAAAATATTTTTTGCTTGAGAATAAATCAATAAGAATTAAAACACACGCTACCGCATACGATGCAATTCTGCCCATATTCTAGATTAAGTAGAATTTTAATATCGACTGAAGTCTAGCTAACATTTTTAAAATGTCAATAAAAACTTAATCTCGTTGCACATGTAATGATTCATCATTTTTAAAATCGTAAAAATTTAAAAACACTTGAGACACATGGAGCATCGCGCTATTATCCGTTTTTGCATAGGGAGTTTCATCCAAGGAAATGGAACATGGATTCAAGTTTATATCCTAAAAATTTAAAAAACAATATTCAATCACTTGGGTATGTAACCTTTGCTGCATTAATTTTAGTAATCATGCTCGGTTTCCTAATTAGATTTACTCTTCCATTCATTTCTGGATTAGTGTGGTTTAGCACAGACACATATGATTACATCAACATGGCTGATGCAATTATAGCAGGCCATCCAATTGCTAAATTTCCTAATGGCTTACCCCTGCTAATAGCAATCATAAAAATATTTGTTAAACCGGAATTAATGCCAAAGGTACTTATTTTTATAAATGTTATACTTTCAACGTCCATTATCTGGATGGCAGCACTAATCACAACAAAAATAACGAACAAAAAATTTATAGGAATTATAACAGCACTCATTGTTTCCCTATACCCAAACCAAATTAATTATACGCGTTTCATTTTGTCTGAAGTTCCTGCTTGTTTTTTATTAACATTATCAATATTTCTTTTTTTAAAGAAAAATTTTTTTTTATCCGGTTTTATCCTATTTCTAGCTACATTTTTTAGATCTGATTTATTACTTGTATTTCCATTACTGTTTGCAATTAGCTTATATTTCTTATGCAAGAATGATAAAATAGCTAAAGCTTTTTATTTTTGTACTGGTTATATGTTAGGTATTTTATTTAGTTTTATGTTACTTAATTATGGAGTTATTGCTTCCACAAATCGATATGGTTTAGAAATTTTAAAATCACTTAATGCTGATAGCCTAAAAGAAGAATATCCAAGCATTGCTAATTTCAAGGAAGATGAAAAATTACATCCAATACGCACATATATTCAGTTTATATTGAATAACCCGACAACATACTTAAAACAAAGATTATTTGCGTTAGAAAACATGTGGGGATGGCCATTAGCATCAAATAGGAATTTAATCGCGAAAATATTAATAGCAATTCGATTTCCCATATTTATTTTAGGAATCATTGGATTTTGGAAATATCGAAATAATTTCGATGCTTGGGTATTGTTTATACCTATACTTGCCTTATCAATAATACATGTTGCCACATATTCATCTCCTAGATATACATTTACAGTTGAACCTTTGTTAATTTGCTTAGCCAGTATTTCTCTCTCAAAAAGGCAATTAATCAATGAATCCATTAGAGGATAACAAAAATTTAAGAAGATGTTTAATTTGTCGTGAAAGAAAAATATATTACAATTTTTCCATCGGAAAATTTCGGATTGAAAAATGCTGTAATTGTTCTTTAATGCGACTAAATCCTCAACCAACTAACCAAGACCTAACAGATTTTAATAAGAATAATCAAATTGATAATCCGTTTAGTTTTGATGAACATTATATTAGTAGCATAGAATCTTATATTAGTAACCCATTGGAAGGGAAAATGCTGCAAATAGGATCGGCTGATTTTCATTGTATCGCAACTGCAAAAGATCTAGCAGTTAAAAAATTAATGACTACTAAAGAGCTAAGTGAAGCTGACTATGAAGAAGTATTAAATAGTAAAATTCAAGCTTTGCAAAATTCATCAGAGTCATTTGATTTCATTCTTTTAGTAAATGTATTAAATCGAGTTCGTCATCCTCGCTTATTTTTGCGAAATATTCGAAGTCTACTTAAAGAAAGTGGTATTGTTGTGACAATTCTTCCTACTGTAGACTCTCTTACCGCTCGATTAATGAAAAGTCGCTGGGCTGGTTTTAGTCTTCAAAATTTATGGTATTTTTCTAAAAAAACTTTAAATCAATTATTTCATGATGAATTTTTTGAAGAATTAAAACTAAATCCAATAAAAGAACCCATCAATCTTGATTATTTATATCAAAATCTATCTCGATATTCTAAGCAACCATTTTCGAGTCTTATCAAATATACAAGGTTTTTACCAAAATTTATTCGAAAATATCAATTTCACTTTGCCACAAGCAACGTTATGTTGTTTGCAAAAAATAAACCCATTAATTCTTCCAAAAAGCTTTCCGTTGTTATGCCCGCTTTTAATGAAGCTAATTTCGTTAAAAATGTTATAGATTCAATTCTTGCAAAAAAAATAGATGGTATTGAAATGGAATTAATTATTGTTGAAAGTAATTCAACAGATGGCACTCGTGAAATCGTGAAACAATATGAAGGTAAGGAAAGAATAACTATCATATGGCAAGATACTCCCCGAGGAAAGGGTAATGCGGTAAGAGCGGGTTTAGAAAAGGTGAGTGGTGATTATATTCTTATTCAAGATGCAGATACTGAATATGATATTGAAGATTATGATGCACTTGTTGAACCTCTTGTGACAGGAGAAGCAACTTTTGTTCTCGGTGCTCGGCATGGCGGTGGTGCGTGGAAAATGAGGCAATTTGAAGATCAGCGGCTAACCGGCCATTTATTGAATATGGGCCATTGGTTTTTTGCTGCATTAGTTAACCTTACCTATGGATTAAAATTAAAAGATCCTTTTACGATGTATAAAGTATTTAGAGCCGATTGTTTACGCGGTATAAAATTGGAATGTAATCGCTTTGATTTTGATTATGAATTATTGATTAAATTAGTTAAGCATGGCCATTATCCAATAGAAATTCCTGTTAATTATCGTTCTAGATCATTTAAGGAAGGAAAAAAAGTAAATGTTTTACGTGACCCATGGACTTGGTTAGTAGCAATTATGAAATATAAATTTCAACAAATTTAAATGGCTGTTTATTATGCCAGAAAAATATATTATGAAATTCTTACTGAATTATTTGATGCAAAACCAAAATCAAATAATAAAATTTATCGTGATTGGATTCACTACTTTTTGTATTAATTTTTTATCTTTTCATTTTTTTTATGGTATCTGTATACTTAATTACAAAATAGCAACTACTTTTGCATATTCAATAACTGTTGTTTCCCATTTCACGCTTCATAGGATAATTACATTTGAAGTAAAAAGAAATGAACAGCATTTAGGTCTTCACGTGGGAAAGTATTTATTTATGTTGATAATAAATTATATAATCACTATTACTGTCATGTGGGCGACTGTCGAAATAATTCATGGCTCCGCTTACATTGGACTCATTGCATCTACAATGGCAACAGCTTCATCTAGTTTTTTTATCATGAAATATTTTGTTTTTGCTAATTCGATTATAAAAGAATCATATTGAAATATTTTATATTTTAGTTAAACCGTTCTATTTTTCTACATTAGTCTTAATTTATTATTTTTATGAATCAAAGAAATTTCTACGCCCCTGATAATACCAACTAGTATCCAAAAGTAAATCGTTTCTGGTGAACAAGGTGCATCCCACCAACCTTCAAATACAGATATAGCAATTAATCCTACAAAAATACTCGCAAAAATTCCTATCAAAACTTTTTGTTCTTGATTTTTAACTTCAATGTAAATCTTAATAAATTTACTAATAATATAAATATTGAAAACCAAATAAAGAATGAAGCCAAATAATCCTGTCTCTTCAACAACTGCAAGTTGTGAATTTCCTTTTTCTCTTCCGTTTTTTAAAGCAGATAATAAACTATTATAAACATCAATATCTTCATCCCAATCCCACCGCATTCCAAATCCGAGTCCAGTCCAACCTCCCTCTAATGCGCCTTCATAAGAAAGTTTCCATGCCAAATCACGGCTTCTGAATATTCTAGAAAAATCTTGACCTGAACCCTTCAATATATAACTTTTTGACACTTCAATTGCTTGGATTAAGACGCTAGGATTAATTAAGATGATTCCACTGATAATAAAAATGGAAGCAATGCAAAACATAATTTTCTTGTTTAATTTAAGACTAAGGAAAAATACTAACAAAATTATATTTACAGCCAAGATAGATGATCTAGACATAGATAAAAAAACAAAATAAAAAACACTTAAAGAAAGAATTAGCCAGCCGATACGTTTTATTTTCTTTTCAGCTTTATATGTTTTCCAAAGAAAAAAAGGAAAAATAAAAAACATTGTCTCACCAAACATATTTGATCCTATTGTTAATCCATGGTAATAATCTGCAACCGATAACGAGCGATGACCTAAAAAAGCAGATATCAGAGCAATAAGCGATAACATCCAAAGATAATTTAATGAATTTGACCATGAATTGGCTTTCATCCATTCGATCCCCGCGAAAATCAGAGTCAGTGTAATCAGAACGAATGTGCTAGATTTTATAAAAGATAATAGCGGAACAGTAGCCCATCCAGTAGTTAACAAGCACCATCCGAAATAGATAAATAGTATTAATCCTAATTTAACATCAAAATATCGAAATATATTTTTTCTTGTGAATAAAAACGCAAATAATGCTAAAAAAAACAACCACCGTGTATTACTGTTAAAAATAGGAGTCAAAAATGACATGGTGGTGCCTATCCAACCCATTAAAAAAATTGGTAACAAATACCTTATTGGTGAACGTGATGAATATTCTGAAAAGTTAGCTATTCCGGACATTTTATATTCTTAGATTCTATATATTTAATATCAATAAGGAGCCAAAACCAAAATCCTTGCAAAAAATGATAAATAAATCCCTCTTTACCATCTAAAAATCCTAATCTAAAAAAATATCGATAAATAAAATATAAGGGTGGTCTAATGACGATAGGTAGCCTGTTCCATATGTTATAACGCAACCATTGTTTTCGTTCGCTCTGAGTAGAAAAAATATTAATTTTCTTAAAATGATATTGTTTTGCTTTATATCTTATTAATTCAAGCGCTTCGAAAGTAGCATAACTATTGTGTTTCTCTATCCAACTATTAATTCCTTTTAAATTATGATCTACAAAATCATTTTTAAGATAATCAATTTTTCCGGATACTTTCACATGTTCATTAATCACGCCATCAAGATAAGCATGTTCTGGACGAAACAATCTTAATAAATAAATAGGATAATATCCTCCCCATTTAATCCATTTATTCATAAAAATAAATCGTCTCGGAATATAATAACCCGATATATCTGATTTAATGGTTTCACTTTTAATTTCTTGTTTTAATTCTTCCGTCAAATATTCATCCGCATCTAAAAAAAATAGCCATTCTGTTTTATTTTTTACATATTCAATTGCGTATTCTCTCTGATTTTTATAATTATCAAATTTTCTATAAATGACTTCTATGCCAAAAGTACTAGCTTTTTCTACGGTATCATCTTCTGAGTAAGAGTCCAAAATAATTATTTTATCTGCCCATTTCGATACGTTTTTAATGGCTCGGTCTATATGAATCGATTCATTATAAGTAAGAATGATAACTGTTAGATGTATTTGCATGGCTTTTTATTTTTATTTGGCCTTAGTTTTTGAGTAATAATAAAGAGTTTTTCGTGGTATTTTATTAATGATTGAAATATTTATCGAGGAATTGTTAAAAAAGAAATTTAAAGGGCAGAATGCTTAAATAACATCTGCCCAATTTTAGGTAAAATTAGACAAATTTATAAACAATACCTAAATTGACCTGATCAGAAGCCGGCTTACCAATGCCAGAAATGCTTTGGTATTGACTATAAACATATTCGCCGCGAAGATCCCAATTTTGATAAATGTTAGTTTGTCCACCAAGACCTATCTGCCAACCAGTTTTATTAGTACTCATATCAGAAAAGCGAGCACGAACTACACCAGCACGGAGGTAAGTAAGAACATAATCAGTAATCATGTAACCTGGAATAATGCTTGCGCCAAAATTCCATGTGGTCTTGACACCATTATTACTATTGTTTT
>AMFJ01007636.1_pt1 | contig 49132 bp, 32 predicted proteins | sample 427208 | NCBI WGS metagenome assembly AMFJ01 (sample SAMN02954298, study PRJNA114691) | groundwater metagenome | biome: aquatic; feature: subsurface aquifer; material: sediment; isolation source: subsurface aquifer sediment | place: USA: Rifle, CO | collected 2008-08 | reverse complement strand
AGCTGTAACAGCTGGTTTTCTTTTTAATCTAAACTATTTTCTAAATTATGAGTTTTATTTAACTTGTCTATATCTGAGACTATTTCAAACTCATTAAACAAATCCTGTAAAATTCTTTCAATATAAACTTCTGTAAGATCATCCAATTCAATATTATAACGAGTTGTTGTTTGTTTACCTGCTTTAATTAAGCAGCGTTCTATTTTCAAATGAGATAATCCCGGATCGATAATTTGAAGACTATTCTCCGTACCTTCATAAATCTCTTTTATTGAGAATTCACACAATGTATCTGTCGTAGAGCAGTCAATTATAACGCTTGTAGGATATTTAACTCTTAGATTATCCCTCATTCTGTAAAAAGTTGGAGAAATAAGCTCATTTACCTTCTTAAAAAATTCTCTTTTAAAGGAATCATAACTCTTTTTACTTGTCTGAACTTTATCAATCCAGCTTTTTGACAATTCTGACTTTTCCTTCTTATTATCTTCTTTTGAACTTACTTCTGGAGTTTTTTCTGTCTCTTTTTTACTCAGACTTCCTTTTATACTTGCTTTGACCTGCTCGGCATTGTACACAAAAATCCTATTTCCACCATTTGAGATAGCTTCAGATAAAGCTTTTACTGCTAAAACCCTTAGAGATTCATAGTTTATCTCATCCTGATACATGCAAACACCGATACTTATGGTGAAATTATTTCCTAAGTTTTTAAGCATTTTATTATGCAGTGCATAAACACCTTTTAAGTCTGTTTTTGGAAGGAGAATGTAGAAATTTCCCTGCTCCCAATAACCTATAGCATCTGTAGACCTAAGCGTTTTTCTAAGAACTTTAGCTAAATAATCACTATTAATTTTGCTTCTATATGGTGAATCTATGCATACCACCATAAATATTAAAGGATACTTATATTTTTTAGCAACATTAATATGCGCCGTAAACCCGGCATGAACATATTTAGGTGAAAATGCACCAATATTCCTGTCTATTACTCCAATATCTTTTAATAATTCTTCCCTGATTTCTATTTCACGAATTAGCTTACCCTTTTCAAAGGCCCAGTTTAAATGTGCCAGAATATCAACTTTCTTTATCGGAGCAACTACATAATCACTTACACCTGCATTCAAACTTTCAATGATAAATTCTTCATTAAACTGATCATAAATAAATATTATGGGTATATGCCTGAGAAAAGAATCCAGCCTGATTATTTTACAAACTTCAAATAATTTATTACTTTTTGTATGGGCGAAAACTATTACAACATCCGGAGAATGTTTACGACAATATTCAACCGCTTTTTCAAGAGGACAGTCAAAAACTATATCCATTGTTCTGGAAATAGTTAGTTTAGATTGTATTTCTACAACATCTTCCTGTCTATCAGTTACTATAAGCGTGGTATAACCAGCACCCATTATTTCAACTCCAAAATTTGAACCTGAAATCTTTCAGATTATATATATTATCTATATTACAATTATTTATAACTAATATCAATGTTTTCACTTTAGACTAATTTATTTGTATGTCCTATTCAGGATCTATTCTATTTATAATTAATTTTATTATCATTATGTATTTGGTAAATTTTAATAAAGACCAGATAGGATTAACAATAAAATTAATTATAATAAGATTAGTATCAAAATCAGGAGTAATAAAAAAATATGAATAAATATTCAATAGGTGTTGATTTAGGGGGCACAAAGATACTAGCTGGGGTTATTGATACTACTACCGGTACTGTAATAGAATCATCAAAAAAACGTACAAAAAAAGAACGCGGCAGTGAAATAATTGTACAAAGAATTATTGAGACAATAGAAAAAGCTCTATGCAAGGCTCAAATACCACTAGATCAAATAGGATCGATAGGAATTGGTGCAGCAGGCCAGGTAGATAGAGAAAAGGGCATTCTAATTGCAGCTCCTAATCTGGATTGCTATGATGTTGAACTTAAAACTATATTGGAAAATCATTTTCATATTCCGGTATATGTAGGAAATGACGTGGAAGTAGCCACCCTTGGAGAAATGAAATTTGGAAGCGGTGTGGGTTATGATAATTTTGTCTGTATTTTTGTCGGCACAGGAGTAGGATCGGGTATAGTACAAAATGGCAAAATTTATCAGGGAGCTTCAGGAACAGCAGGCGAAATAGGTCATATTATTGTAGATTCCGGGGGTAGACTCTGCGAATGCGGCGGGCATGGATGCCTTGAAGCGTATGCTTCCCGAACAGCTATTGAAAAGAAAATTCTCGCCTCGCTTAAAAAAGGTCATAATTCTGTTATTTCAGAAGTAATTAAAGAAGCTGGATGTCTGAGATCAAAACATATTAAATTCGCCCTTGATGAACGTGATGATATAGTAATGAATTGTATAACCGAGGCTGCTGAGTATTTAAGCAGTGGTCTAGCCAGTGTTATCAATTTTTATAATCCGCAGTTAATCATTCTTGGTGGTGGATTAATTGGAGCTATAGATTTTTTCTACGACATTAGCGTTAGAAAAGCAATTGCAAAGTCTTTACCTACTCCTTCACGCAATATAAAAATCGAAAGAGCAGCTTTACAAGACTTTTCTGGAATAATTGGTGCCTCATTACTACACCAAATCTACAAATAGACTTAAAAATAAAATTAATACTCTAGTACATTAGTTTTGCAGGTGAGATATGTTTTCTTAGGAGCCTTGATGCCAGCGGCATAGCCATTTATTTTTTTATAATGATATCCACATCACCTTTCTTATCTAAGACATCTATAACTAATCCTCTTCCTGTTCTCCTGAACTCTAAATCAACAAAAGCATCGCCAATACTCAGATTCTCAATTCTTAAATAAGTTAACCACTCAGGAATTTCAGGATTAAATATTCTTAATTCTCTATTTTGAGCATCAGGATGAATATTTAACATGGATTGAATCAGCAAAAATACACTTGCAGCCGCCCAAGCCTGTGGAATACATGCAACTGGATATCTAACAGGAGGATCCTGTATTTTAAATTGTCTTGAAAATCCGCAAAATAACTCCGGCAATCGTTTATATGTCATCAATCTTGCTGCATCAAAAAGAGCTGTTGTTACTCTTACTGCCAAATCAATCCTATTAATCTTTGATAACCCATAAGCAATAATACTATTATCATGAGGCCATACAGAGCCATTATGATAACTCATTGGATTAAAAGCTAAAGTCTCTAAACCCAAGGTCCTTATTCCCCAACCACTAAACATATCAGGACTTAAAAGCTTTTCAGCAACTATGTTTGCATAATAATTATCCATAATTCCTGTTTCAAGGCACTGACCCGGATTGGATGAAATGACTTTCATTTGTTTACCATCTTTATCTATGCCCATAGCATAAAATTGTAAGTCCTCCATCCAGAAACCATTATGGAATCTCTGTTTAAACTCCGCGGCTTCCTTGATTAGCCTTACTTTAAGTTCTTTATCTTCCATATACCCTGCAAGTTCCGCAAGTTTCATTTTTGCGGCATAGAAGAAGCCCTGAACCTCAACAAGAGCTATAGGTGATTCAGCGAGAGTTCCATCAGCATGTACACTTGAATTCCAGGAGTCTTTCCACCCCTGATTTGCTAATCCTTCATCACTTCTTGTTTTATAGGCAGCATAGCCATAATGCATAAGCGCATACTCATCCATCCACATAAGGCAGCCAAGAGCATTTCCCCATAATGTTTCTAATGTTTCTCTATCATTAGTCCACTTGAAATAATCATATAATAGCATTATCCATAGTGGAGTAGCATCTACTGTACCATAATATGGACTGTGAGGAATTTTATAACTTCTTGCCAGTTCCCCAAATCTTATTTCGTGAGGAATTTTACCCGGTTCTTCATCTCTCCAATCATAAATTTCCTTTCCTTGAAATTTTGCTAATGTTTCTAAAACTGTTTTAGCTAAAGTCGGATTTAACAACATGGACTGACGCGCAGTAATAATACTATCTCTGCCAAATAATGTTGTAAACCAGGGAATACCTGCTGCAATATATTCTCCGTAACGTGCTTTAGTTCTAAGCATATTAATATCTTTTTGGCCTCGATATATCATTTCATTAAAGTCTTCATTGTTTGAACAAAAATTCGCTATATCTTGACGCCAAGTTTCATCATCTTCTATTGCTTTTTCAAAAGCTTCTTCAAAGTCATAGGCCATTATCTTTTCAGGCAGAGAAGCTGTTGATACCAGTTTAATCAGATATTTAATTGGCTTTCTTTCATTTTGGCAAACAGCAAATTCAAAAATAACATGCCCACCTTCTACTTTTATTGGTTTCTCTTCAATAAAATGAACTTCTGTAGTTAAAGTAGCACCTGTTATATCGTTGTATGTAAAGCTTAAAACCCCATCTTGATAAACAGGTTCTTTTTGAGTTCCTCTTACCAATCCTGAAATATTTCTTACCTCAAAAATATCCAGAAAATCTGCCTCAAAAAATAACTCCAGCTTTATTCCAATATCAAGAACGTTATAATTGACGATTGTAATGGTTTCAAAATAAGAGCCGTAAATAATACTTTCTCTTTTAATCTGGACAGTCTCCTGCGATATAGGTTTTATAACATTAAAAGCATCCAGCATTAAGGGGTTAGTTCCTATAATTACAGACGAATGCCCTGCCTCTGTAGATGAAGACAGGTTAACAGGGTCAACTCCATTTATTTTTAGCTCTAATCTGCTTATAAATCTGGTATCATCTGTATAAAGACCAAACCCCGAGGTATTATTGCTCAGAATATTTCCGTTAGAATCAGTTACAAGAAATATATTGTTATTTTTAATTGTCCTTTTTACCGGGTTAAAATTTTCACCCATAATTGTAACTGACATTTTACCACCCGTTTTTTATTTAACGATTTTGCTCTGAATTGGGTTCGCTTGTAAAGGGAGTTGCACATCCAAATTGACTTTTATTGGCTCCTGATTAATTAATTTTCTATATGAAGCCAAATATCCTTCTGCCATTCTCTGGGCTGAGAAATTATTTTCAACATATTTTCTGCATGCATATCTATCTATTTTTCCAATATCTTTAACATGCATAATAAGAGAATCAATATCATTTTCTACATAACCGGTCACGCCATCTTTTATTACTTCAGGGATAGATCCTTGATTTAAAGCCAGAACCGGAGTTCCACAAGCCATGGATTCTGCCATTACAAGACCAAAAGGCTCGGGCCATGTTACAGGATGCACTGTTGCATATGCACCTTTTAATAACTCAACCTTTGCATCATGACCTAATTCCCCGATAAAAACAATTTGCTTGTTATCTATCAAAGGTTTTACTTCTGATTCATAGTATTCAAGATCATGTACATCTACTTTTCCAGCCATTATTAACTTCATACCGGTTTCTTTGGCCAGCTTAATTGCAAGGTGAGGACCTTTTTCTACTGACATTCTGCCTAAGAAAGCCAAATATGGTTTACCGGCTAAATGTTCTTTTTCAAATTTGTATTTCTCAACCCTAATACCATTATAAACAGTATCAACATAGTTAAGTCCCGGTGATCCTAAGCGTTGAGAATCACTTATCGATATATATGACAAATGCTTAAATTTCTCATAACACTCATTCTCTTCCTTAAATACAAAAGCACCATGTAATGTAGTAACAACAGGAATACCAACAAGGTTTACAAAAGGTAAAAACTGATAACCCAGATGATTGTGTATAATATCAAATTCCTGCCACGTTTCAAGAAGCTTGGCAATAGATTGCAATTCAAAGTTAAAAGGATTTTTTATTTTTAATTCCCTCATAGATTTTTCAATAATAGGTACTAGCCTTGCTGAAGTACTTGAATCTCCTGATGCAAATAAAGATACCTCATGACCTTTACTGACAAACTCCTCACATAAAATATGTACGACTAATTCTGTACCACCATATGCTCTGGGTGGAACAGTTTCCCATAAAGGTGCCATTTGAGCAATTCTCATTGATCAATCTCCTCATTTTGGGATGCAATAAAGCATTTAAATTTCCCAAATATCCCTTAATTAACCTGATTATCGATAATATTTATTCACAATTTTTTACTTATCAATGATAAAAACCCCTCATTATAAAAGTTATTGGATATTTAATTCACTTAAAGTCAAATACAACTCATACTTTAATATTTAAAGCATTGAAATTGCTGTATTAAACAAGTCATCTGACTTTTATCTCTTAGTACGCCTACAGATTAACATAGATAGCTTATTTTCATCAATTAGCCACTAAGAGAAATCAGATGATTATGCATATTCACGAAGGTATAAAATTAAACTTAAAAAAAAGTTTATAAGAATAATGTTCTTACCTGTTTTTATTGCTTGATTGTAAGAATAAAAATAATTTCCAAAATCTATGCAATCATTAGCAAAAAGGCTAAGCTTACTCTCATAAGGTTTATCAAATAAAATTTTCACCAAACATATACAAGAAAAAATATTTTATTAATTTTCTTGAAAAAAACATTTGATTTCATGTCATGCTTTTGTTATATTTCCATGGAATAACCGCAGACAGTTGGTATCGATAGATTTAATAAGTAGCAATCTAGAATTTTTCTTTAAAAAACAGCTGCCTACCAACCGAGGAAAAGAGTAAAGCAAAATTTGATTTAATATTGCACAAGTAATTCAGTGTAAAAAAAGAAAATCAGATATGCACCATAATAAAACTCTTTAAATCCTTATAGTGATCTCGAATTCTGCGGTTGGAAGCAGAATTTTTTGTTTGAACCCAATGAAGGGAGGTAATATATTAATGGCAACTAAAGCCTTTAAAAATGAAAAGATACAGGAAATTGGCGATAGGGTAGCTAAAGCTAAAGTTGCTATAGTTACAGACTATAGAGGTTTAACTGTAGCAGAAATCACAGACTTAAGAAGGCAACTTCAAAAAGAAGGTGCGGATTACACAGTTGTTAAGAACACCTTAACTAAAATAGCTATTAAAGATACACCTTATGATGGACTGGAAAAATTACTCGAAGGACCATCTGCAGTAGTATTTGGATTTGAAGATCAGGTAGCTCCAGCTAAAGTTCTTACACAATTCATTAAAAAAGCTAAAAAAATCGAACTTAAACTTAGAGGTGGCGTTCTTGATGGAAAAGTTCTTTCACCTGCAGAAGTTACACAACTTTCAGAGCTTCCAAGTAAGGAAGAATTATACGCTAAAATGCTTGGCAGTATAAATTCACCTGCAACAGGTATAGTAAATACCGTTAATGGTGTAATGAGAGCATTAGTTATCGCTACGGACGGCGTTAGAAAACAAAAAGAAGCACAAGGTTAAGTAAATATAATAGAAAAGGAGAAAAGAAAATGAGTGCAACTATTGATGATATCTTAGGTAAAATAGAAAGTTTAACTTTATTAGAAGCAGCCGAATTAGTTAAAAAAATGGAAGATAAATTTGGCGTTTCAGCTGCTGCTCCAGTAGCAGTTGCTGCTGCTCCAGCTGGTGCTGCTCCTGCTGAAGAAGCTGAAGAAACTGAAGTAAGCGCAATTCTCTCTAGCGTTGGTGCTAACAAAATTAACGTTCTTAAAGAAGTAAGAGCAATTACAGGTCTTGGATTAAAAGAAGCTAAAGACTTAGTTGATAATGCTCCAAAACCAATTAAAGAAGGCATTAAAAAAGAAGAAGCTCAAGAAATCAAAACTAAACTTGAAGCTCAAGGAGCAACAATCGAAATTAAGTAAAATTTCATAACATCTCTTTACAAAAAAATAGTGTGTTATACTCATGTTGTGAGGTGTGAGAAATAAATTACCAAAAATTCAGCAATATATTAATATTAATTAGTTAAGGTCAATGGGAAATGACTTCCCCTGACCTTGACTAACATGTTTTTTGCTATACTATGATACTAAATTCACATCTGTTTATCGACAATTGTTAATGTTAGAAATATAAGCACCACATATAGGCGAGGTTAGTAATGTCTACAAAATATGTTGAACGTGTAACGCCAAAGGGACTTACGGTTTCCCATTTGGCTGAACTGCCTGATTTAACCGAAATTCAAAAGAACTCTTTTGAATGGTTCTTAAAAGAAGGCTTAAAGGAAGAATTATTATCGTTTTCCCCGATTAAAGACTACACAGGAAGATTGGAATTACACTTTTTACCCAATTATAGTTTTGACAACCCTAAATACAGTGTAGAAGAATCAAGACTGCATGACGCAAGTTATACAAAACAATTACGCGTCATGATGAGATTAGTTAACCGTGATACAGGTGAAATAAAAGAACAAGAAGTTTATGTTGGCGATATCCCTATGATGACAGAAAAGGGCACCTTTATTATCAATGGAGCTGAAAGGGTTATAGTCAGCCAAATTGTCAGATCACCTGGTATATACTTTAAACGTGATATCGCACCTACAGGAAAGCGTCTTTATAACGCAACTCTTATTCCTAACAGAGGCGCATGGTTAAAAATTGAAACCGATGCAAACGATATAGTTTACGTAAAAATTGATAAAAACAGAAAAATCCTAGCTACAACTCTTCTAAAAGCACTCGGTATTAGCATAAGTGAAATGGAAAGTATTTTTAGACACAGTGAGTTTTTAAGAAAAACTCTCGATAAAGATACTACAAAAAACGCCGATGAAGCTTTAATTGAAGTATATAAAAAGTTAAGACCCGGCGATCCTGCAAGTGCCAGCGGTGGTAGATCAATCATTGAAAGCAGATTCTTTGATGAGAAGAGATACGATCTTGGAAAAGTAGGAAGATACAAATTAAATAAAAAATTGGGTCTTAATTTACCTGAAACACAAAGAACTCTTTCTGTACATGATATCGTAGCTTCTATTGAATATTTAATGAATCTTACCTTTGATGAAGGTAATGTTGATGACATAGATCATTTAGGAAACAGACGTATCAGATCAGTAGGAGAATTACTCCAAAACCAATTCAGAATTGGTTTAACAAGGTTAGAAAGAATTGTCAAAGAGAGAATGACTCTCCAGGATACAGAAACTCTAACTCCAACCAGTTTATTGAATACAAAACCATTAGTTGCAGCAATTAAGGAATTCTTTGGTTCATCACAATTATCACAATTTATGGACCAGACAAATCCACTTGCTGAATTAACACATAAAAGAAGATTATCAGCTTTAGGACCTGGCGGTTTAGCCAGAGAAAGAGCTGGCTTTGCTGTAAGGGATATTCACCCCAGTCATTATGGAAGAATATGCCCGGTAGAAACTCCTGAAGGTCCAAACGCTGGCCTTATTGGAAGTCTTAGTACATTTGCCAGAGTAAATGAGTATGGTTTCATTGAGACACCTTATCTGGCTGTAAGAGACAGCAAAGTAACTGAAGAAGTCCACTATTTAAGTGCCGATGAAGAAGATAACTTCCGTGTGGCACCCGGTGATATTACATTAAATCCTGACAGAACAATAGCAGCTGAATTTGTACCTGTTCGCTATCGTAGTGAATTTACAATGGGCGAATCAGGTAAAGTTGACTATGCAGGTGTTTCACCTATTCAAATTATTTCTGTCGGCACAGCATTAATCCCGTTCCTTGAGCATGATGATGCGAACAGAGCTCTTATGGGTTCAAACATGCAACGCCAGGCAGTTCCTCTATTAAGAGCTGCAAGACCAATGGTCGGTACAGGGCTTGAAAAAAGAGCAGCCACCGATTCAGGAATGGTAGTGGTTGCACAACAAGATGGTATTATTGAACGAGTAACCGGGGATGAAGTTCAGATAAAAGATACTACTGGACGTATACATAAGTATTCTCTTATGAAATATGTACGTAGCAACCAGGATACCTGCTTAAACCAAAAACCAGTTGTAAAAGCAGGTCAAAAAATCCAAAGAGGCGATGTAATAGCAGATGGTGCAGCTACTGAATTTGGCGAATTAGCCTTAGGTAGAAATATATTGGTTGCTTACATGCCTTGGGAAGGCTACAACTTTGAAGATTCTATATTAATTAGTAATAAATTAATATATGATGATGTATTTACAAGTATACACATTGAAAAATTAGAAATAGATGCAAGAACCACAAAATTAGGACCGGAAGAAATAACAAGAGAAGTTCCTAACGTTAGTGAAGATAGCCTAAGACACCTTGATGAAAGAGGTATTGTCAGAATTGGGGCTAGAGTCTACGCTGATGATATTCTTGTAGGTAAAGTAACTCCGAAAGGGGAATCTGAACATCCACCTGAAGAAAAACTATTAAGAGCAATCTTTGCTGAAAAAGCAAGAGACGTGAGAGATAACAGCTTAAGAGTTCCTCACGGAGAAGGTGGCAGGGTAGTTGATGTAAAAGTCTTTGACCGTGAAAAAGGTGATGAATTACCTCCAGGAGCTAATACTGTAATTAGAGTTTATATAGCTCAAAAACGCAAAATCAGCGTCGGCGATAAAATGGCTGGAAGACATGGCAATAAAGGTATTATTTCTAAGATATTACCTAAGGAAGATATGCCATTTTTACCGGATGGTACACCTGTAGATATGGTTCTCAACCCTCTTGGCGTACCAAGTCGTATGAATGTAGGCCAAACCTATGAAACTCTGCTCGGATTAGCATCATATTTGACAGGAAAGTACTACGAAGTGCCTCCTTTTGATGAAATGTTCGGTGAAGAAGCATCAAGAGAAGCAACTACAAATGAAGTTCTTGAAGGCATTGAAAAATCAGGATTAGACTGGGTAAATGTAGACGGAAAAGTTACTTTATATGATGGAAGAACAGGTGAAGCATTTGATCATCCGGTTTCAGTCGGAATGGGATATATTCTCAAACTCGTTCACCTTGTAGATGATAAGATTCACGCAAGAAGTACAGGACCTTACAGTCTTGTTACTCAACAACCACTTGGTGGTAAAGCTCAATTTGGTGGTCAGCGTTTTGGAGAGATGGAAGTATGGGCACTTGAAGCCTATGGTGCAGCATACACACTCCAGGAAATGCTTACTATTAAATCTGACGACGTTAATGGTCGTAGTAGAGCTTATGAAGCTATAGTAAAAGGTGAAAACTTACAAAGACCTGGTATTCCAGAATCATTTAAGGTACTTGTACGTGAACTGCAAAGTATCGGTTTAGATATTACTGTAGCTAAGCGTGGTGGTTTAGAAGTTGATTTAATGAGTGATACAGACGATATCAGAAAATCAGCTCCAAAACGTACTTTAAGTGATCTTGATTCTGAACTTTTGAATATCAATTTCTTCCAGACACCTGGTGCTTTCACTGATTAAATAAAGTTCATTATCAATAAAATAAATAGTAATGTGTTTTTAATATAAAAAAGAGGGAGATTAGCCTTGTCTACTAGTATCGATTATTTTGATTATATAAGGATCGGTATTGCTTCTCCGGAACGTATGCTTAAATGGTCTTATGGAGAAGTAACAAAGCCTGAAACAATTAACTATCGTACATTAAAACCAGAAAGAGACGGTCTGTTCTGTGAAAGAATTTTTGGACCGTCAAAAGACTGGGAATGCTACTGTGGTAAATATAAAAGAGTAAGACATAAAGGTATCATATGTGAAAGATGCGGCGTTGAAGTTACTGATAGTAAAGTAAGACGCCACAGAATGGGGCATATCAAATTAGCTGCTCCTGTAACACACATATGGTTCCTAAAAGGTATTCCAAGCTACTTAGGCTTACTCCTTGATATGTCTTTAAAAGATTTAGAACAGGTTATTTACTTTAATAGCTATATTGTTTTAGATCCGGGAGAATCTGATTACAAGAAAACTCAACTTCTTTCAGAAGAAGAGCATGAAAACTACATTTTAGAACATCCTGATTCAAAGCTTGAGGTTGGCATTGGAGCTGAAGCAGTTAAACAACTGCTAGCAGAAATAGATATGTCAGTTTTAACCGAAGAAACTAAAAATGAATTAGCTACAGTTGGCAGCTCAATTCAGAAAAAAGCCAAACTTATTAAAAGGCTTCGTTTGTTTGAATCACTGGGAGCAAGCAATACAAATCCAAGCAGCATGGTAATGGATATATTACCTGTAACACCTCCTGACTTAAGACCTATGGTCCAGTTAGATGGCGGAAGATTTGCAACTAGCGATCTTAATGATTTATATAGAAGGGTTATCAATAGAAATAATCGTCTACAAAGACTTCTCGAAATGGGAGCGCCTGAAATTATCGTAAGAAATGAAAAAAGGATGCTTCAAGAAGCTGTAGATGCTTTAATTGATAATGGCAGAAGAGGCAGAACTGTAATAGGTCCAAATAACAGACCTTTAAAGTCTCTTAGTAATATCATTGAAGGTAAACAAGGCAGATTTAGACAGAACCTTCTCGGTAAAAGGGTTGATTATTCAGGAAGAAGCGTTATTGTAGTCGGTCCTTCTCTTAAATTAAATCAATGCGGTTTACCAAAAGAAATGGCTCTTGAGTTATTCAAACCATTCGTTGTAAATAAACTCATTGAAAGAGGAATAGTACAAAATATTAAATCAGCAAAGAAAAAGATAGAACGCGCAGAAAATGTTGTCTGGGACGTACTTGAAGAAGTAATTGACGGACATCCGGTAATGTTGAACCGTGCACCAACCCTGCACAGACTTGGTATTCAAGCATTTGAACCAGTGCTGGTTGAAGGCCGCGCGATTCAATTACATCCTCTAGTTTGCTCAGCATTTAATGCGGACTTCGATGGCGACCAAATGGCTGTTCACGTGCCTCTATCTATAGAAGCACAAACTGAAGCAAGAATGTTGATGCTAGCTACAAATAATATTCTTCTTCCAGCTACAGGAAAACCAGTAATTACCCCTTCTCAAGACATGGTACTTGGCATATATTACCTTACTATTGATCCTGAGGAAAATAGCGAGATTGAAAGATACTTTGTCAATTTCGATGACACAATTGCCGCTTATGAAGCTGGTATAGTCAAATTACATTCAAAAATTTGTGCCAGAGATGAAAAAGGCGAAAGAATCGTTACAACACCTGGAAGAATTTTATTCAATCAGGCAGTCTCCAGTGCAATATTAAGCGCATAGGTCGTCTATAAATAAGTGAGGTAAATTTATAATGAGTACTCTACTACCCAAAAATACAAAGAAATCAGTTGGATATTTAAATAAAATAATGAATAAAAAAGCTTTAAATGAGCTTTTATCCCAGATATACCTGGAATTTGGTACAGCTAAAACATCACATTTAGCTAACATTCTTAAAGATCTTGGCTTTAAATATGCTACAAAAGCAGGTACAACTATTTCTATTGAAGATCTTGATGTACCAAAAGCTAAAAAAGCTCTTATAAAAAAAGCAGAAGATGAGATTGAAAGAGCAACAAACCGTTACTTAAAAGGTGAAATCACAGAAGTAGAACGTTATACAAAAGTTATCGATACCTGGAGTGAAACTACTGAAAAGCTAACTAAAGAAGTGGTTGATAATTTTGACAGATTAAATCCTGTTTATATGATGGCTTTCTCTGGTGCTAGAGGTAACGTGAGTCAGGTAAGTCAGTTAGTTGGTATGCGTGGCTTGATGGCTGATGCGCAAGGTCAAATTATCGATTTACCAATTAAAGCAAATTTCAGAGAAGGTTTAAGCGTAACAGAGTATATTATCTCCAGTTACGGTGCAAGAAAAGGTCTTGTTGATACAGCTCTTAAAACAGCGGACTCTGGTTATCTTACCAGAAGGCTTGTTGACGTTGCTCAAGACGTAATTATTAGAGAACCTGATTGTGGAACTTCCACAGGCATCGAAATGAGTGCAATTACTGAAGGAAACAAAGTAATGGTTTCTCTTGATGACCGTTTATTAGGAAGAACATGCGCAACAGATATAACCGATGATGAAGGCAACGTAGTAATGCCAGCTAATACATTATTAAGCAGGACTGAAGTAGAAAAAGTAATTAAAGCTGGTGTTAAAAAAGTAAAAGTTCGCTCTCCATTAACATGTGATCTTGAATATGGTATATGTCAAAGCTGTTACGGCTGGGCATTAACCAGTAATAAAGCTGTAGATATTGGTGAGGCAATAGGAATTATTGCTGCACAAAGTATCGGTGAACCTGGAACACAGCTTACCATGAGAACATTCCACACAGGCGGTGTATTTAGAGGCACATCAAATAACCAGGAAATAAAATCCAATGTGAGCGGTAAGGTTGTTTCTAAAATACCAACACGTGAACTAAGAACCCGTCACGGTGATATTGTAGAAGTAAGTACCAAAGACGGGAAAATAGAAATAGAAGATAAGAACGGAAAAATTCATTCATTTAAAGTTCCTCAGGGTGCGACTATTCTGGTAACTGTCGGCAATGAAATAGAAAAAGGTAAAGTAGTTGCTGAATTTGAACCTGGTGCAATCCATGGGGAAGCTGGTCGTCTAACAGAAAGGGCAACCAAAGATATCACTGCTGACTTAAGCGGCCAAATTGTTTTTGACGGATTTAGCGTTGATGAAAAACGCGATAGACAAGGTAATATTAGCAGAACAGCTAACAGAGCCGGCAAGGTTTGGGTATTATCAGGGGATGTATATAATCTTCCCGGTGGATCTAAAATCCTTGTTAAAGATCAACAAGACGTCAAAAAAGGCGGTATACTTGCTGAAACCACTACTGTAAGTGAACATGGTGGTGAAGTAAAACTTGGTAATGAACTTGAAATTGAAGAAGTAACCATTGATAAAAGAAAAATCAAAAAAGTAGTTAATGGTAAAGAAATTACAATTGTAATTGCCTCCATTAAACCTGAAAATGCGGTTCTTGAACAAACCAAAAAAGAACAGCTTTGGAAAGTTGAAGATACTGGCGAAACATATGTAATTAAATCACCTGTAGATACAACCGTTGAAAACGGTATGACAATTGCTGAACTTATCGATGAAGAATATTCGGTAACTTCAAGCGGTGAAATCCGCTACGCAGGTATTGAGGTTGACGAACATCATATAATCACAAAACCTGGAAAAGTTATCTTCATTCCTGAAGAAATTCACCAGATCAGCAAAGACTCTACTTTAAAAATGGTAGAATCAGGTACTTATGTAACTGCAGATACTGAAATCGTAAAAGATGTCAGAGCTCGTATTAATGGTATCGTTGAAGTCAAAGAATATAACGATATCATTCATGAAGTAATAATCAGACCAGGAGAATTACATAAAGTAGATGATATTAGCACATTAAAAGTAGAAGATGGTGATATAGTTGAAGCTGGTGCTGAAATAGCACCAGGAATCAAAGCAAAAGAAACTTCTATGGTTACAATAATCTCTTCAGCACAATTTGGACTCAATGATTTTGAGATCGAAGATATTGACGAAGAATTTTCAGATGAAGTTGAACCAAAAGAAGAGAAAGTTGATATATTATTAAGACCTGTTCAGGAATTTGAAATTAAACCTAAAGAAGTATCAATTAAATTCTCATCAACAGAAGAAGATCTTATTGATATAGTCTCTGTTACCCAATTACAATATCGTGATGGTAGCAGAATAAGACAATTAGAAGGTTCTAGCTTAACAAGAACCAGCTTAGTTCTTCAAATGCAAGGCTACCTAAGCCACCTTAAAGGTTTAGTGGAAATTGAACCTTTAAATGCACCTGAAGAGGAGCAAAATATAAAAATAGTAGTACTTGAAAATTTAATTATCAGAAGAGAAGTTGAAGATACAACAAGAGGTACTTCTTCTTTACAAACAGAACTTCTGGTTGAAAATGGCCAAATTATCGAACCTAAAGTTCCTGTTTCTAAAACTCAGGTACTTGCCAGAAACGATGGAAAAGTAAATCTCAATGAAACTGGTAATACTGAAGTCAGAAGATTATTGCTTATATCAGCTGAGCTTGAAACACAGGTTGAGCTAAAAACTAAGCCTATAGTAAGTGAAGGTGATTTAATAAAAATCGATCAGGTAATATCAGAAAGCGGAGAAGTTGCCATTATTTCCGGACAGGTAACCGGAGTTAAAGGTAAAACAGTAACAATCCGTGGTGGAAGACCATACTTAATCAGTGCCGGTACTCAGCTACAAGTTGATAGTAAAAGTCTGGTTCAGCGTGGTGACATACTTGCAACTCTTGTATTTGAACGTCAAAAAACCGGAGACATTGTACAGGGTCTTCCAAGAGTTGAAGAATTGCTTGAAGGTAGAAAGCCAAAAGAAAGTGCTATTCTTGCTGAAGAAGATGGAGAAGCTGAAATCGAAAATGATGAAGGCGCTCTAAGGCTTTTCTTGGTAAGTGAGTCAGGCCGTCAAGAAATTAAAGTTCCTATCGATTCAAATATTATTGTTAACGATAAAGAAAAAATCAAAAAAGGTCAGGCTTTAACTGATGGTCCATTGAACCCGCATGATATTATCAGACTTTGCGGTGTTAAAGCAGTTCAACAATACCTTGTTGATGAAGTACAAAGAGTATATAGATCTCAAGGCGTTGAAATTGCTGATAAACATATTGAAGTTATCGTGCACCAGATGACAAAAAAAGTTAAAGTTGATGATTCAGGCGATACAAAGTTATTACCGGGAGAATTAGTAGAACTTTATTCTATCGAAACTGAGAATGCAGAGATAGCAAAACTGGGAGGAAATCCTGTTACTTATCATCCGGTGCTTCTTGGTATTACAAAAGCAAGTCTTAACACTGAGAGCTTTATCTCAGCAGCCAGTTTCCAGGAAACAACCAGAGTATTAACAGAAGCTGCTGTTGAAGGTAAAAAAGATCAATTAAGAGGCTTAAAAGAGAATGTTATCATCGGTAGATTAATTCCTGCAGGGACCGGTTATTATCACTTAAATCACGCTGCAGAATTAAAAGAAGAAGAAAGACAACAACGCAGTACAAGAGGTAATGCAAGAAAACCTTCAGCTATTCTTGAAGAAATTGAAGGATTATTTGGATCACCTGACTTTACAACTGAAGAATAAATTCTCAAAACATACAAGTAAAAGCCCCTATCGATAGGGGCTTTTACTTATTCTACGGTTATTCTTCCTTCAGGCTTTAATTGTATAGGTTTATTAAAAGTTTTAATATATTCAATTACAGAATCCAACTCAGACCAATTGTAAAATTCAATTAAGCTTTCAGGCTTTTTAAGCATAGAATATCCTATTCCTCCCGCAAACATAAATTCATTATAAGCTACAGGATATTTCTTATCCTCTCTTGGATTATTATTATCAATTTTAGTCCAATTTCCATCAGAATTTTCTATAAATACATCTTTTACTGTTTTAGATGATGAATCTATTGTGTATTTCAAGCCAGAAACCTGTAGAATCTCTGGCTTTGTATCGAAATTTCGAATTCCATGATTTAAAGCATCAATAATATTTTTTTCAGACAATTCAACTTTTACAAACCTGGATGGAAAAAATATTAATTCTTCTAAATTTCTGCTGGTAATAAGACCTTTATTCAAGCCTCCTCTGAGAGTTCCGCTATTTAAAAGAACTGCTTGTGCCCCTGTTTTTTGCTTTGCTGAATCAGTTATAAGATTAGCTATAGGATTTTCCTGAGAATTAGGATTATCAAGATTGCAGCTGTTTTGCAAAGTTCCTACAAGTTGAGCTTGTCCTAAAACCTCATCCTTAAGTTTTTCAACTTCAGGATTTTTTTGAAATTTACTGGTTTCCAATACTTGATTTGCAGCTGCAATAATTACACCTTCTTTGTTAAATTTAGCATTCAATATTCCTGTATAATCTCCGTTTTTACCGGCTTGGGCTATTATAACAGGCTTACCACTTGGCGCCATAATTAGACTTTGATCAGGTCTAATTAGATTGTGCGAATGCCCCCCGATAATAATATCTATACCTTCAACATTCTTAGCTATTTGACAATCATTTTCATATCCACTATGAGATACAAGTATTATTTTATTTACGCCCTTTTTCTCAAGATTATTTACTTCCTTTTGAAGCTCTTTAACTGTTTCATTTATATTTTTAACGCTTATTCCATTTAATTTCTGAAAATCACCCTTTATTTCATTCAAATCAGAAGGGATTGTTCCTACAAATCCATATTTATGTCCATTCTTGTTAATTATATGAGATTTTACTATTTTATTATCCCTAACAAGCCTCTTTAAAGGGCTTATTAGCTTTATTTTGGCATTTGTTATAATAGATTTAAAATTTGCACCACTGAGCAATTTTGTTAATTTTAATTCTTCACTATCAAATTCATGATTTCCTATAGCAGTAACATCTAATCTAATCAAGTTTAAAAACTGTATACATAAGTTATTTTTCTTTTCGTTTGATCCCATTAAAGTATCGCCAGCAGCTACTTTAAAACTATCTATCTCTGCTTTATTCTGAAACTTTCTGGTAAAATTGTCAGCAGAACTTTTTAACTGTGCCATTTTAGAGATCTGGGCATGAACATCGTTCATATACCACACTGCTACTTGTGCATCTACATTTTTATCACATAATTTTGGCATTATTATAGAATTTTGAGCTATTTTTCCATGCATTTTTTAAATTTTTTCCATGCCAATTATCCTGATTAAATAAAACCTTATAAAAAAATTTATTGTTATCTTTTACAATAAAAAAAATCTTCTCAATAAGAAGACCTTTTTTTATTGTTATTTTGATAATTATTTAATTTTACACAGCATCTTCTATGTATAACTTTTCATCCTCAAGAAACTTTTCAAGATCAAAGACGCTCATTATACCACCATCTTCGAGGATAACTTCTACAGAAGTACATTTATTATTATCAAATTTACTTGTTGTATTGTGGCTTAACTTTTCAGCAGACATGTTTACTATATCAAATACATCATCGACTACTAGTCCCAGTTGAAGATCAGAAGATTTTATTACAATTATCTTGGTTTTATCTGTAATTTTTGACTCAGGAATCTGTAAAAAACTTTTTATATCAATAACTGTAATAAACTCACCCCTAAGATTTATTATTCCTTTAACGAACTCTGGAACGCAGGGTACAGGAGTTAGGCTAACCAGCTTATATTTACGAAATTCTCTTACATACTTTAAACTAATACAATATTTTTCATTATTTAAACTAAAAGAAACAAAACGATTTTCCTTATAAAAATCCTTATCTGTCTCAATTTTTAGCTCTTTTTGGAGATTAACAGCTCTTTTCTTAAACTTTTCCTGTGACAATTTATCTTTCGGAAACAAATCTGCTGAAATATAAGCTGGAGGTTTAAAATCAAGATCATCTATCTGAATAGCTTCTATATTATTTATAACTATATCAAGATCCAGAAAAGCAACCAGATAATCAGTATTTTTATAGATACCGGAAATAAACTTTTCGTTGGAATGATATGGTATAGGCTCTAAAAGCTCCTTATCATACTGAATAACATCATTTACAGAGTCTACAATTATTCCTATAGTTTTTTCATGAGTATTGATAATTAATACCTGATGTTCAGCTGTATATGCAGCTTCTGGAATCCCGAGAAACTTTCTTAAATCAATAACGCTGATAATTTTTCCTCTGAGATTCATTACTCCAACTATATATTCGGGAACTTTTTCAAGAATATTTAAAGCCGGTAACTGAACTATCTCAATAATTTTTTCTGCAGGAATAGCATAGACTTTCTCTGATAAGGTAAAAGTCATGTATAATTCAGAAGTCTTTTTTAAAGACATATCATTAATAGTTAAAAAGTTCTTTTCCATGTTTAGTAATTCAAGGCTTCCTAATTTTCAAAATAAAATTCTATTCTGTTTCTACCATTATCTTTGGCTGTATAAAGAGCCATATCTGCTCTTTTTAACAGATCTTTTTCTGAAACAACGCTAGGAGTTATATTTGCAATTCCTATGCTTACGGTTACCCTAACAGGAGTTTCACCGTATCTAAAGTCTTCCTGCTCTATATGTTTTCTTAATCTTTCAATAGGAATAGCCGTTCTTTCCAGACTGGTTTCAGGCAATATTACAACAAATTCTTCTCCACCGTATCTGGTTACATAATCGGTTCTTCTAAGAGAAGCTTTAATGATTTTTGCAATTTCTGCAAGCACTTTATCGCCAAATTGGTGACCATAAGTATCATTTAACTTTTTAAAATGATCTATATCAAACATTGCAAGACTTAAATCAGTATTATATCTTTTAGCTCTTGCAAATTCTCTATCTAAAGCCTGCTGGAAGTATCTTCTATTATATAAGCCTGTTAGACCATCTGTTATAGTCAGATATTTTGTTTCTGAGTATAGCCATCTAATTCTCATCAGAATTTTTAATTCTTCAAGAACTATATTTACAATCCTTGAAGACTGGAATTTATCAGGTTCTACATGATATAAACAAATTCCACCAAGTACTTTATCGGCATAAACTATAGGAATGATAGTTCTTGATTGAAAACCTGAAATTTTGTTTACTGAGCTGGATTCACTATTAACTTTTTCAAATATTTCATATGCATACAAATCTTTGTTTACAGGAAAATCTTCAGGAAACATGGCACTAAAGAAATCTTTTTTGATTTCATTAATCATATTTTCCTCAAGGTTTATATTATACATGCTTAAAACAACTGTCTTTTCTTTCTTATCGTCTCTATCATTAAAGAAAATTCCTGCAACGTTATAATCAAGAATTGAAGTCAACAATAAGAGCAGTTCTTTGTTAAGAACCACAGTATTAAGCACATATTCAGACAAATTCCTGAATTCATTAATAATTGTAGATTCTATTAATGACTGATCAAGTATATGCTTGATTTTTGCCTGTATACAACTGGAAGTAAGAAGTTTTCTTTCTTCGTGTATTTGTTTTCTGTCTTCATCTGTAATATTTTTCAGATTAGTAAGAAATTTCTCAATAATTTCCAGAAGCTGTGTAATGTCTCTGTCTTTTGTAAGAAAAGCATCAGCTCCGGCTCTTAAACCCCAAAATCTATCGAGCTTTTCATTTAAATGTGTAAGTAATATTATTGGAATTTCTTTTGTTATTTCATCATTTTTCAATAAACGACAGAACTGATACCCATTTATTTCAGGCATTACAATATCTGCAATAATTAAATCAGGTAACATTTGATAAGCAGCAAAAATACCTTCAATACCATCTTTTGCTGTTACAACATCGAATCCCGATTTTAATAAAGAGACTTTCAGGCTTGCCAGCTGGGTTACACTATCATCAACTAAAAGGATTTTCTTTTTCATAAATTATCAGACTTCTAACTTTCTTCTTTGTTTTAATTTTAATCCATATGATACATTGTAATCAATACATTAAATATTATAAAATAAATTCTACAAGTAAAATTTATGGTATATCCATCATTTTTCTTAAGAGCCTGTCTGGTTAAAAAATATAAAAATCAAACTATAATATAATTACAGGCTCGCCTTATGGACTGCGGTTAAAGTTGCAAGCGGGCAGCAAAGCTGCACCATTAAACTCAATAATCTTTCACAAAAGATTAAGATTGATGACTTTAGAAAAGGTGACTGTGTCACCAATTTTAACAAGACAGCTTCTAAATTATCAAACAAATACTCAAATTTGTGCTCCTGGCACTTAGGTGATATTATCACCAAAATTTGTAACTCAATGTATCAAGTGATGTTTAAAATTGAAATATCTAGTAAAATTAAAATAGTAATGATCGAAAGAGGGTAAAGTCAGAATATGTTTAAAAATTTGAGTTTAGAAGAAAAAATTAAAATCAAGACTAGATTTAGTCAGATTCTTCTTTTATTGATTACCGGCATAGCCGTGTTTGGTTTTTATAAAGTCCAGCAAACAGAAATAAGTCCTCTGAGTTTAGTTATAACTACTGTTGTACTATGCATTGTAGGAATAATTCTGACTGAATTCTTTAATCAATGGGTAAATATTACTACATCTGAACCAATATATGATGCAGTAATTCATACAAATTCTGCATCATCAGAAATTATAGAAGCAACAACCAAGCAGGAAAACGTTATTTTAAAACACCTGATAGTATTAAAAGAAGCAGCAGGTGTTATTGAAAATCTAAGTAAATCATCAAATCAAACCAAAATAAATGCTCAAAAAGTTGCAGAGAAATCTGAAGAAATTATTGTTATGTCAAGCAAAGAGCACGAAGCTGTTAAGGCTAATATCGAGAAAATGAGAACCTTAAAACAAAAAATCGAAATAATAGCCGAATTAATTCTTGAATTAAGTGAGCATACCCAACAAATTGGAAGTATCATCGGAGTCGTAGAAGATATCACCGAACAAACAAACATGTTAGCTCTTAACGCCGCTGTAGAAGCTGCAAGAGCCGGAGAGCACGGTAAAGGTTTTGCGGTTGTTGCCAGTGAAATTAGAAAGCTTGCTGATGAAAGTAAACAGGCCACATCAAAAATTTCATCCTTAATTTATGATATTCAACAGGCAACTAACTCTACCGTTATGGCTACAGAAGAAGGAACCAAGGAAATTGAATCCGGTGTCGAGTTGGCTAATCAAATAGCTCAGAGTATAGATCTTTTACGTAACACAATTAATGAAACAGTCAAAGCTGTAAAAGATATTGTTGATTCTACAAACAATCAATCTGTTTATACCGAGGAAGTTTCAACTGCAATAAATTCGATTAATGAAGGAATGCTTGATTCAGCCAGCAATGTTAAACAAAATATATTAATTCTTCAAGGGTTGATAAATATATCAAAATCATTAAAAGAAAAGGTTATTGGAAATACTCCATACAAAGAAAACAGCGATTATAAGAATTATAAGGTATAACGAATGGACTTTCTTGAAGAGGAAATAGAAGAGATTCTGAATATTTTCAGAGAAGAAAGTGAAGAACATATACAGAAAATAAACCAGAGTCTCCTCAAGCTTGAAGTGAATCCAAAAGATAGTATGGTTATTTCTGAATTATTCAGAGAAGCCCATAGCCTTAAAGGTGCAGCCAGAATGATTGGATTGAATGATATTCAGGCTCTGGCTCATAAAATTGAAGATATCTTTGGCTTAGCTAAAGAAAACACTTTAACTATCACTGCTGAAATTGTAGATGTACTCTGCAAATCTATTGATTGTATAGCTTCAATAGTTGAAGAATCTATACAAACCAGAGGCGCCAGACATTCTGTTAATGTAGATGAAATGATTCAACAGCTTGAATCCATTAAAGATTCTGTAGGCCAGAATATATCTCAACCTGCAAATAAACAAAAAACCGGTGCTAAAAAAAAGCAAATTCAGGAAACTGAAATCGATGAATCAGAAAAAAAATCTACCGAGGAAATTAAATCTTTTTATAAGGATTGCATAGATTTAATTCCTCAAATTAAAGAAAAAATAATTGAAATTAGAAAATCTTCAATGGATACAGATACAATCTCAGGATTTTATGGGTTAGTTACGGCTCTTGATTTTCTCGCACAAAATATTAGTTCTAATGAGATAAAAGAACCGGTACAGGATATAAAAGTAAAACTGGATGGAGTTGTTAAAGGAAGCGGGATTCTGCTGGATGCTGAGATAGATGAAATAGAAGAATCATTTAATAATTTTTTGGGAAACTTAGAAAAAGCTCATCCGGAATCTGATTTTGAAAATAATATTCCTAATGTTCAATTAGAAAAAACTCAGGAAATCGTTAAAGAATCATATATCCAAGAATCTCAAGAAATTCCTCAAAGTCAGGAAACAACAATATCTCAGGATATACAGACCACTAATGGTCAAATATCGAATGATAAACTGGAATCAGATCTAACTTATATCAGTCAAAATTTGCATTTATTAAGTGAAAATTCCGAAAATGCAGAAAATACAATTAATATTATTATAGAGAAATTAAGCAACACAGTTAGTTCTAATACCGATCAGACTATTAATAAAATTTTAGAAAAAATTCTTGAAATTTTTGCCTTTTCAAAAGAAAGTGGTGTAAAGCCCAGTATTGAGATAACTGATGTAATTAAACAAAGTTTTGATACAGCCCAGTTAATGCTTTTAACATCTTCGAGCAATTATGCAGAGGATCCTGATTTAATAATTCAACGACTGGCTATTTTGCTTCAAATGTTAAAAATATCCGATCAGGATACAACTCAAAATCAAGAAGAAGCTAATGATGCTATAGTAGTTCCTTATTCTCCTGCAGGTCAAAAAAATGAACTGCTCCCACAAAATGAAATAGAAAAAAGCCCCAACACCTCACCTCTTGATAATGATAAATCAACTACAAATAATACAACTATAAAAACACTTAGAGTCGATACAAAAAAACTTGATCAGCTTGTAGGCCAGGTTGGTGAATTAATTATTGCAAAGATTAAAACTAAAGAACATTTAACTGAAGTTGAAAAAATGTCTCGCTCAGTCGAAGACTGGTATAGAGAATGGCAAAAAGCTAAGCAAATTACTAAAAATCTGGATAGAAAACCTATTAAACCATCTGACTTACCTTCAGGTACATCTATATATTCTCAGAATAAAAATGTTTTTTCATTTTTTGAAGAAAATTCCGTAAGACTTACTGATCTTATGAATCAAATAAATTTTCTGTATAAAACTATACAGGAAGATGATACAAGACTGGACTTAATCGTAAATGAACTTGAAGAAAAGATAAAAAGCGTCAGGGTTTTACCTCTTGCTACTATATTCCATATGTTCCCAAGAATGGTCAGGGATATTGCAAGAGAAAAAGGAAAAGATATTGATCTTATTATTTCCGGAAGTGAAACCAGCGTTGATAAGAAAATCATAGAAGAAATAAAATCTCCTCTTATACATATAATTAGAAATGCTATTGACCATGGAATTGAAGATCCTGAAACCAGGACAAAAAATGGCAAAAATCCTAAAGGAAAAATTCAATTATCAGCATACCACCTTGAAAATAGCGTTCTAATTGAAGCTATAGATGATGGTAAGGGAATAGACCTTGAAGTAATAAAAAGAAAAGCCCTTCAAAAAGGGCTCCTGACTCAAGCAGAATTACAGGCTATGAATGATGAACAGATTATGAATATTATCTTCTGGCCGGGATTCTCAACAGGTGAAATCGTAACTGATATTTCAGGCAGAGGGGTAGGCCTTGATATAGTTTATACAAAAATAAATCAGTTAGGCGGTAAAGTAAGCATTAAATCAATTCTGGGAGAAGGATGCAGAGTTTCCGTTCAGCTTCCAGTCACAATGGCAACAATTAAAGCATTTCTGGTAAGTGCAAATAATCAAACCTTTGCTATTACTACAAGTGCTATTAAAACAGCCCTTCTTATCAAATCTAAAGACATACATTACAAGGAAGGCAGAGAAACTATTATCGTAGATAACAAAACTATACCTATTTGCAGACTGTCAAGTATCCTTGAAATGCCTGATCAAAAGTTAAATGAAGAAAAAATTGTAGTTATTGTTATTCAAGCAGAAGATGTACAAGTTGGATTTATTATAGATAAATTACTGGGAGATCAGGAAATCCTCCATAAAAATCTAACTCCACCTCTTTTAAGAATAAGAAACGTTGCAGGGGTAACTACCCTTGGTTCAGGTGAGTTATGTCTGATATTAAACGTAAATGATCTTATAAAATCTGCTTATATGAACTTTGGAATGAGCAGAAAAGAGCTTATAATCAATAGAGAAAGCAGCACAAGCATTGTAAACAGGAAAAATATTCTTGTTGTTGACGATTCTGTAACTACCAGAATTCTGGAAAGAAACATACTTAGAGCAGCGGGTTATCATGTAACCGTTGCAATAAACGGATTAGATGCTTTAACCAAAATACTATCCGAAAAATTCGATCTTATAATTTCAGATGTAGAAATGCCCGAGATCAATGGATTCGAACTTACCGAACGTCTTAAAAAAGATGAAAAGTTCAAGCATATTCCACTTATTCTGGTAACTTCCCTGGCTTCTGAATCTGACAAAAAAAGAGGTCTTAGCCTGGGAGCCAATTCATATATTACAAAAGGCGGCTTTGATCAGGAAGAGTTATTAGCAACTGTAGATAAATTACTTAGTGCATCATAATTATGCTAGATTCTACTAAACAAAAAAGCTTAAACGAATTTATTCGCAAATATGATCTGGAACCAAACCATTCTCAACAGGTCAGAAAATTAGCCCTGTTAATTTTCGATAAAACCCAAAAATCCTTACATAATTTCTCGGATTCTCAAAGAGATTTATTAGAGGCAGGGGCTTTGTTACATGACATAGGTCACTGTATATCAAGAGATGAACATAATAAACACTCTTATGTGTTGATAATAAAGGAAAAAATCCAGGGGTTTAGCCCTGAGGAAGTCCAGATAATTGCAAATATAGCCAGATATCATAAAGGCAAATCTCCTAAAAAACATCATGAATGTTTTGCTCAATTATCTGATACCAGATCTGAGGAACTGGTCAAAAAACTAAGCGCAATAATCAGGCTGGCAGATGGGCTGGATAAATCCAGAAAAACCGTTGTAGAAGATCTTGATTGCCTTTACGATTCTTTCTCACAGACTTTATATATCATATTAAACACAATTTTCTCCGACTTAACCCCGGAAATAAAAACTTTAGAAGAAAAAAAGAGTTTATTTGAAAAAGAGTTTGGAATTCAGGTAGAATTTAAAATTAGTTAGACTTTCAGACTCTGCAAGAAATACATAAGAGTCTTACTAATAGCCACCTTTAGCGTTTCAACATGACACTAAAAATTATTTAGCAATTTAAGTTTTATTATGATTGAATAAAATATAATAAAGATGAACTAAAGTCGGAGAAAAGATGAACAGCATAAAAATAGTAATATCACCAAAAAGTATAATTGTAGTATTGGCTTTTCTTATTCTTGCCTGGATTGTTTACCAGTCATTAAATATAATCCTGCTATTGTTCGCTTCTTTTGTCATAGCAAGTGCTTTATTTCCACTGACAGACTGGATGAGCAAAAAGCTTCCACGGGGACTTTCAGTATTAATAATTTATATAGTCGGATTTCTTCTTTTATCAACGGTTCTAATCCCTCTTTTCTCAGTATTGGGCCAGCAAATTCAGGAATTTGTAACACGTATACCTATTTATTCAAGAGAAATTTATAATTTTGTAACAGACTTACAAATAACAACAGGGGGGTTATTTCCGGATTTTTCAGAAATAGTTTCTCCTCTCACTAATATAGGACAAAACATTGTAAGTCAGGGAATAAATATAACGGTAAATCTTGTTGCAGGTATAGTTGCATTTTTTACACTAGCAGTTATAGTCTTTTTTATTCTGCTTGATAAAGATGAATTAAAAAAGGGCTTTTTAAACTTTTTCCCGGAGCATATGAGAGAAAAGACAGCATGTATTACCAAGATAATTTCCTTAAAAGTCGGTGGTTATGTTAGAGGACAGTTATTAATAATGCTGGCTGTCGGTGTTCTTACAACTTTAGGATTAACTATTATCGGTGTAGAGTTTGCGCTTTTATTAGGCTTAGTTGCAGCAATTTTAGAAATAGTCCCAATAATAGGACCAATTCTAGCTGCCGTTCCAGCTGTTATAGTTGCATTGGCTCAGGATCCCATACTTGCATTATGGACGGTTATTGTATATTTAGTTGTGCAAAGAATAGAGAACAGCTTTCTTGCTCCATTAATTCTCAGTAAATTTCTGGATATGCATCCATTAATTATAATTGCTGCTTTACTAATTGCTGCAAGCACTTTAGGAATAATAGGTGTAATATTATCTCCGGCTATTGCTGCAGCCATATACGTTTTAGTTCAGGAATTATATTTAAACAGAATTAATACAAAATCCTAGCTAAGATCTTAAACTTTTAAAAAATAAATTAAGATTGTAAAAATTATTTTTTTTAATCCCTTACTAAGAAACAAGGGGAAATGCAAAAAATAATACTATAAATCAATTGTAATCATGATATCACTCACTATAATTGTTCATGCAAGAAAGGGGTGATGGCTCGCAGCATGCTTTAGTGCCTGCATAAAAAGGAATTGGTTATTTTATACTATTAACAAGTATTTATTTTACTATGGCTAAATAATTTTATAGCATCTTACAAAGATGGTAATGGTAATTTAGATAGGGATTTTAAAATCTCTATTCATGAGGTTTAGCTATTCATACAAGATGGTTATGTTAAGCACAGGTCTTTTTAAGGCCAATATTTTGATGCATTAATTATGACTCATTAATTTTGCAGGGAGATATATTCTCTCCGTCACTTGTGATGCCAGTGACATAGTCACATATTTAAGTCAAAAATTATTCCAATGAGAACTTAAGTTCGTGCGTTAGCACCATCAAGGCTCCTACGAAAACATATCTCCCTGCAATGATCATTACAAGTAATTTAACAGAGCACTAATTTATGATGCTTAATATTGCACATTTCTCAGTCCAATAATAAAGTCATTAGCTCATAAGGTTTAAACTTTATTTCTTCATCCGGATTAAATTGATTAAGAGTAGGCTCCTCCAAGGAATTAACCTCCATGATTCTTGAGAAGCCCAAATCAGATTGAATCTTTATACTTTGTGCAGTATCAGATATATTCATTAATCTCACAATCAGGCCTTTTTGTTCTTTACCATGAGGAGATTTAACGGCATAGGTGTAAATATTAGGATTATCAAGATTCAGTAAGTTATGAGGAATTTCTGCTTCTCTTGAATTATCCTGAGCAACACCGGTCTCAGTTAGTATGCTTCTCATAAACTGATCGGCTTCTATAAAAAGATCATCAGGCTTTTCAACGGCACATATGGCATATCTTACTTTCTGAACACCAAGACACTGTGCTCCCGGGGTATCTAATGGAGGGCCGGCTGCAAGGTTACGTGTATCTAATGTTTCTCTGGATAATTTACCTGTTGATCTTAATAAAGTAATATAAAGATCATTTTCATCCACACCATATTCGGGCAACCCCTCTGTAATTATCCCTAATCCGTTTGCCCAGACAAATCTCTGCATTGGGGCCGTATTTGTCTGCAATTCCTGCCCTTTTTCAGCAGGCATATTAGCAGAAAGGCTATAATCAGGATTAAACGTTCTTTCTATTAAGCCAAAAGCATTTTCAGCAAATGTTCTATATACTTTATCACTAAATCTAAATTTCACCTGGAGGGTATGATCACGGGAGAAATTTTCCCATACAGTTTTAAACTCAACACGCCTTGAGTCTGCGTGAACTATGACATCTACTACTACAAGATGGGTTAAAGACACCATGCTTCTGAATCTTTCCTCTCTATCAAGAGATTCAGGAATTTCTATCTGATAAAATAGCCTTAAAATGCCTCTTAAGTTTCCATCCTCAATAACCTCAGTCCTTATAAGGGTTCCTTCTCGAGGCTGATCGTTAGGAATAGGGCAGAAATTATATGTATCTCCTTTATCTGCATAATCCTGAAGAATATGCAGATTATAAAACTCTTTACCTGAATCAGAATCACTAAGTGTAAGCACTCCTGTATCATTAACCCTGAGCATAATTCTTGAATTTTTGATAAATTTTAGCCCGGTTTCAACAATAGTAGGATGTTTTTTATATTTATAGTTATTATCAATTATATTTATTGAATGAGGAAGAATATCCTCTACCCAGATCAAATGTTCATGATGATCTCTAATATCTTCTTTTACAGGAATTGTCTGAATATCAAATAAAACCTCTTTTGTAAATTCTTTTGTGGCCCCTAGATACTGACTCATTAAGTTTTCAGGAAGATTTTCTGGAGTTTTAACTTTAATTACCCCTGAAAAAGCATAATCAGAAGAATTATAAACAATTATATTGCCTTTTTTTACCCTATGGGCCAGTTCATGGAAGCATCTTCCTACCAATCCGTCTGAGATTTGATCTACCTGTTCAAATCTGCTCATCATTTCATCGTGTACTTCATCCACACTACAGCCGCAGATACTGTCGTGAGGATGATTTTGAAGCAGCAGTTTCCAGGCGTATTCCAGTTCTTTTTTCCTGCCTGAAGTTATCCCAGCCTGCTCAAGATATGCCTGGAGAGATTCGGCTAAACGGTTTAACTTCCAGGTAGACTTTGCATTAGCTCTTTTTAGATACAATCTTGAAGATAAAGTCCCCGGCAATATAGGGTTTCTTGAATTATCCCTGAATTCTCCTTCTACTGTCTCAAACTGAGGACTTTTAAGTTTAACAAAGTTTATGTAATTAATAATGGAATCTGAATGTAAATTATAGTTATTTATATGCTGATTGACTTCTTCTAAATGTGCAACAAAATTTGGTGCAGGAGCAAGATGATCAGCCCCAGCAGGCAGTAAAATATAATTAGTCAGGTTATGTTCTTTAATTTTATTTAATAACTTGCCTATTTTTTTGGCTTTTTCTTCTGATGAATAGTTATAATTCAAGATATCCTGATAATATCCTTCAACTAAATATGTAGTAAACAACGATGATCCATCTTTTGACTTCCAGATAAATTCTGACTTACGATTTCCTACCCCTCTCCAGATAACAGCATCTTCTATACCAAATGATGATAATATTCTTGGCATTTCAGAATTATGACCGAAGGCATCAGGCATATATCCTATAAAATCACTCCCCCCAAGAGTTTTGGCTTCTTTGATACCAATAAGAAGATTTCTTATTAAACTTTCACCTGACACCAAAAACTCATCAGCTAGCACATACCACGGACCTATTCTTAATCTTTTATTCCGAATGAGTTCTGTCAAGACCTGTTTTCTATAGGGATGAACGGCAAGATAATCTTCAATAGCTATAACCTGACCATCAAAATAAAAGTCAATAAGCGTGTTATTCAAAAGCTGATCTATAACCTCATCCATTACATCAATAAGTCTAAGCCTAAATTCCTGAAACGGCCTATACCATTCCCTATCCCAGTGAGTATGAGCGTATACTATAACATCCATAATTTTTCCCTTTTATTTTATTGCTTGATTAATATCTAGTTATAAGAAGGTGCCAGAGGCACTTATTTAGGTTAACGATTATTCCAGTAATTACTTAAATAATGAGAATGTCACCTGTCCTTGGTCTTTTTTATCCTCCACCAGAAAAAAGGCAGGAATAACCCCCCAAAGACTAGTGGTATTCCCAGCCCCTGTGCTATACCGGTAATAATTACCGTAATAAAAATTGAGAACAAGATTCCTGAAAGCAAAGCCGTAACATTAAATTTTGACTCTGTTTCTTCTTGTTTTTTTTGCAAAGCGCCGCATCTGTCACAAAATTGACTATCTTCTCTTAATTCTCTGCCACATTCAGCACATCTCATAATATAAACCTGACTTTCAATAAGTTTTTGATAATACCAAGCAGGACATATTCGTACAACTCGCAAGCTCGTTTACGACTGCAGCCATATCACCTGACTTAAGTTATCGACTAAGTCTTTGGAGCACAATTGATTTTTTTACCTAAACAATAATTTTAAAGACAAAACACTAAAGGTATTATAATAAATATCTTTCATTTAAAGTAATTCCCTATTTTGATAAAATTTCATGTTTAACTAAAATACCAATAAAATCAGTAGAATTCACCCTAATCAACAATACATATTCTAAAACTATATTTTTAATTTTTCTTCAAATTAGATTTTTTCTATATGATTTTTACACTTGTCATCCACAGCGTCATTCTGAACAAAGTGAAGAATCTCAAATACTTTTATATTAAAATCAGCAAATTTCTTGACTTCATAATTTAGTGCTAATATAGTTTTGATAACGGCATTAAACAAAGACCATAAACGCCAGTATGGCTAGCCTAACAGGCTAAGATAAATCAGAAAGCAGCAAAATGAGATTAATATTAGCAATATTTTTTATAATAATAAGCGTTTTCTCACAGAATTGTGCCTATTCTGAAGAAATAGCAAAGGCTCAACCTGCAAATATCCAGCCAGAAATCACTCTTGAATGCCCTGAAAACCAGGTTCCTATTACCTTTGAAAATAGCTTAAAAACCGCCTTAGAGAATAACTACGGCATAAAAATCATCTCGACCCAAAGAACAAGTGCTAAATGGCTATATTACAATGAATTGTCTGAATTCTTACCCGATGCATCTTTCAATTACACTCAGACAAGATTTGGTGGCTCATTTCTGGTAGGCGGGGTAGTTCCAGTAAACATTACAGCAACCAATATTAATACAGGATTTGCAGCACAGTGGGATGGATTTACGGGATTTAGAAGATATTTTGAAACAAAAGCAGCCAGGGCCAATTATAAAGCTTCAAAAAGAAATCTCGAATTAACCGTAGATCAGGTTTTACTGTTGACTACAAAACAATATTACACTCTCCTACAGGATAAATTAAATATTGAAATCCTACAAGTAGCTCTGGAACAGACCCAAGCCCAATTAAGAATAAACCAGCAAAGGTTTGAAGCAGGAGTAGGAACAAGATTTGATGTTCTAAGATCAGAAGCTGAAGTTGCAGCAGCACAGCAAAATCTAATAGCAGCAAATAACAGATTGCGCTTATCACAAGCACAACTGGCAAACACGCTGGGTATAAATATTTTTACTCCTCTAATCCCTATAGAAGAAAGTGTAGAAGCGAGAACCCTGTTTAAAGATTGTTTTGATATTAACGAAGTAACTCAGATAGCCTTAAAAAACAAGCCTGAACTTGATATAGCAGAATTAAATATTGCAGCTACAAGAGCCAGAAAAAATTCACTTTATTCCATATATCTACCTACTGTTTCTGTCAGAAGCACAGTTAACTGGACAGGTAATGAGATCGATGATCTAAATCAGAACCAGTCTATTGCACTTCTGGTTTCATGGATTGGCGGGGAGAATCTTGGCCTTGCAGGACTAACAAGCATAAAAGCATTAAATGCACAGGTAGAAGAAGCCAAATTAAGACTTACAGATACCACTAGAAACCTTGAACAGAGTATAGTAAACTCTTTTTATGATATAATAACAGCCAAAGAATTAATTGAAGCTGCAAGAGTAGAAGTTATTTCTGCACAAGAAAGTCTTAGATTGGCTGTTATAAGACTTGAAGAAGGTGTTGGAATCTACACAGACGTTATCTCAGCTCAACTAACTGAAACACAGGCCAGAATCAGATATTTAAACGCAATAATTAACTATAATACTTCTCAAGCGCAGCTACTATATGATATGGGCGTAATATCACCAAATAACCTTCTTGCAGGATACACAGAAGAAGAAGCTGCCAGTAATACTAAAAAATAATTATTTAATAGATAGAAATTTACATAATGACCCAAAAAATTAAAAAGGAAAGATTAGACACGATTCTGACATCAAAAGGTCTTTTTGAAACAAAAAGCCAGGCTCAGGCTGCAATAATGGCAGGTTCTGTGAAAATTAACGGGCAGAAAGTAACAAAAGCCGGAGCCCAATTCCCGGAAGATATTAACGATATAGAAGTTAAAGCATTGCCTTATGTAAGCAGAGGCGGCTTTAAGCTTGAAAAAGCCTTGAAAGAATTCAATATATCAGTACAGGATAAAATTTGCCTTGATGGCGGAGCCTCTACAGGTGGCTTTGTTGACTGTCTCCTGCAAAATGGCGCCAAAAAAGTCTATGCCGTCGATGTTGGATACGGCCAACTGGCATGGAAATTAAGAAATGACCCCAGAGTCATAGTTATTGAAAGAACCAATATCAGAACTGCAACAGCTGAAGAAATATATAAAAATCTAGAAACATTGGATAAATCTCTTTTTGCAGAATTAACAACCATGGATTTATCCTTTATTTCAATAACAAAAGTACTTAAAAACATTAAAACACTTATGAATCCGGAAAGACAGGAAATAATTGCTTTAATAAAACCACAATTTGAAGCAGGCAAAGGCCAGGTTCCTAAAAATGGCGTGGTAAAAGACAAAAGTATTCATGTTAATGTTATTAAAAATATAGTAGAATATGCTTGCACCTTAAATATTTACCCTGTAAATTTAACATATTCTCCCATACAAGGACCTGCTGGAAATATCGAATATTTAATTTACCTAAGTAATAAACAAGATCACCTGAGTGAAGAAAAAATTAGAACGGTTGTGAATAAAGCATATGAGCACTTCTCATCAAATCAAATCTCTGGATAATAAAACTATAAGCCTTGAAAAAATAGGTATTATCTATAATATAGAACATAAACAGGCTTTAGAAGTCGTTGATAAACTTGAAAATGTTCTTAAAGAATATGGACATTCCTGCATCAAAAGACAAATAACACCCGGTAAAGGTAAAAAAGTAGAAAATTTTGACAAAGACATTTCCTTTGCCATTGTTGTCGGAGGAGACGGAACGTTTCTTGGTGCCGCAAGATTTTATACTCCTTTAGATATCCCATTATTTGGTATAAATATTGGCAGACTTGGTTTCTTATCTCAACTTAAACTTGCAGATATCGAAGAAGGCCTAAAAAAGCTAATTGATGGCCAGTTTAAGATTGAAGAAAGATTGATGCTCAAAACTTTCAATGTTTCCAAGGAATCGAGATTTTCATACACAGCTCTAAATGATGTAGTCATTAAAGGCGGATCAATCTCAAGAACGGCACAATTATTCCTTTACATAAACGGTAGACACGTTTGTGATTATGTTGCAGACGGATTAATTATATCAACCCCAACAGGATCAACAGCTTATACACTTTCAGCTGGAGGGCCTGTAGTAGTACCGGAATTAGAAGCAATAGTTATAGTCCCAATATGTCCTCATGCTCTAACCTCCAGACCCATAGTCATTCCTGCTGATGAAGAAATAATGGTAAGTGTTAAATCGGATTCTGATCTGGTTTATCTTACAGCTGACGGACAAGAAAGCGTTAAATTAAAAAGCAGCGACAATATATACGTAAAACAATACGAACATAAAGCCAAATTAATCCTCCTGGAAAAAGAAAACAACGGCTTTTATCAAGTACTAAGAGAAAAACTCCACTGGGGGGTCGCCCCTGGGTACTAATAGTTAAGTTAAACCCTCAATCCTTCCAATATTGTCATTCTGAACGAAGTGAAGAATCTAAAAGCATTAATAAATAAAGTAGGGTGGGTATCTATAATAAATATAGAATTAAAAAATATTAATTCACCTATTTACCCACCAGCGCCAAGCCCTTAAATATTCAATCATTCCGAAAAATATAAAACTTCAAAATCAGGAATAAAAAGTGATAAAAAGTCTGTTCATAAACAATTTTGCTCTAATAGATAAATTGGAGGTCAACTTCGGTAAAGGCTTAAACATTCTAACCGGAGAAACAGGTGCTGGAAAAAGCATCCTGATAGATGCTATTGATCTGGTATTTGGTGCAAGATCATCAAAAGAACAGATTAAAACCGGAACAAACAAAGCATTAATTGAATTACAACTAAAATTGCCTGAAACCTTCCCTAAAAACTTACTTAATGAAAACGGAATAGATTTAGAAGAAGACAATAGCCTAATTATTTCAAGAGAAGTATCTCATACAGGCACCAGATCAAGAGTTAATGGAATTCTTGTAACCCAAAACTATATCCAAAGTCTGCGTGAATATTTAATAGATATCCACAGCCAGCACGAAACATACAATTATATTCAACCAAAAACCCATATTAACCTTCTTGATAGCTATGGAGATAAAAATCATCAAGAATTGCTTGAAAATTTCAGGAATATTCATTCAGAATACAAGCAAACCAAGAAAGAACTTGAAATTGCACAATCACAAATAGAGTCTAAAGAGCAAAGAATAGACTTTTTAAAATTCCAGATTAATGAAATTTCATCAGCAAAAATAGAAAGTACTGAAGAATACGATAATCTCCTTCAGGAAAGATCGGTTCTATTAAACGCTGAAGAATTAAAAGATCTTGCTTATTCAAGCTATAGTTCTCTATATGGGCAAGATAGCAGTATTATAGACATATTAAGTCACATTGAAAATAAGCTCATTAAGGCAGCCGAATTTGACAGAAACTTATCCCAGATAGTTGAGATACTATCTTCAAGTTCAATCAACCTTAAAGACGTTGCAAACGAGCTGAGAAGTTACTCAGATAATCTTGAAACCAATCCAGAACAATTAACCATGATAGAAGAGCGAATCGAGCTTCTGGATAAATTAAAAAGAAAATACGGCAACGATTTAACTGATATCCTCAATAATCTTGAACAATTTGAACGAGAATTAAACGAAATAGAAATAAAAAGTGAAAAAGCTGAGGAATTATCTAAAAATTTAGCTATACTTAAGGAAAAATCCGAAAAAATCTCTCAGGAATTATCAAATTCAAGAAAAAATCTGGCTAAATTACTTTCTGAATTGATCCAAAAAGAACTTGTAAAACTTGAAATGCCAAAAGTTCAATTCCATATAAAGATTGATCTAAAAGAAGATATTTCAAATAATGGGATTGATAATGTGGAATTTTTAATCTCACCAAATCCCGGAGAACCACTAAAACCTCTGGCAAAAATAGCCAGCGGTGGAGAAATATCGAGGGTAATGCTGGCAATTAAAACAATATTCGCCAGAGCAGATCAGGTTAATACAGTAATATTTGACGAAATAGACAGCGGAATAAGCGGCAAAACTTCTCAGGCCATAGCAGAAGAGTTAGCAGATTTAGCCAAAAGCCATCAAATACTCTGTATCACTCACCAGCCTATAATAGCAGCCATGGCAGATGAATATTTTTATATAGAAAAAATACAGGCTAATACTACCACCAGCGTTACAGTACACAACTTGAATAAAGAACACAAAATAATAGCTATCTCAAAGCTAGCCAGCGGTTCTCAGGATCAGGACTCTATAAACTTTGCCGCAAAGCTAACCCAGCAGGCTACAGAGTATAAAAATAGCTATAAAGAATCGATTAAAGTAAACTAATTTTACATAATACTATATTTATAAGCATTTTCATTGTTCTTGTTTCTCAATAATTTACAGAAATCAAGATCTATAGTCTGATTTACCAGATTTCTTAGATGCCCAGCTATAACAGGCTTTAAAAGCAGCTTTGTATCAAGTGAATCTGCTATATTTTCCAGTTCTTTAATACTTAATTCACTATCTATAGAAGCTGTTAAGAAAATATGCGTATTTCTTAATATTTCAACTTCTCTGATAGCTTTAATATAAACTTCAACACCGGAATCATAGTTAATAAAAAGATAATCAGGAATTTTATCCTCAAGATATTTGTTTATTACTCTAATATCCTTTGAAGCATATATTTTTGCCTTATTAAAACCTGTGTTTACCAGATTTTTCACTATATACCCAACATCATCAAAATCTCTGTCAATTAGAAGAATATTCTGTGTTTCAATGAAATTTCTCTTTAATTCTTCAACAGCTTTATGCTCTTCTTCCTCATAATCTTCCTCGTCTAAATGAATATTAACCTCATTAACTCCAAATTTAAGGAGTTTATCTACCACATCTTCCGTTAAATATTTACCACCTCTAAGGATTAGAGTCCCTCTTTTCCAAATGTCATCTCTTAAAACAAGAGTAAAATTAGAAAATTCATCATAGAATCTAGTTTTTAGAGTTTTCAAATTAACAGGATTTGCAAGAACATTACTTACAAACATACTTCTATTCCTTATTTTCTCTCTCTTTTTATGAAAATCCTCATGATATATATCGGTAAAAAAGCTTTTATCTTTATAAAAGTCAAGCAAAATAGTACTTTTAGATGATATACAAATATTTTTTAAAAGTTTTACTTACTCTGCTAAAATAGAAGTCAATATTCTATAATGAAATATAAGAAAGAAATTAAAAATGGAGTCAAACTATGAACTTACCAAATAAATGGGCATCGGATTTATTAGGTAAAGACAAACAAAAAGCACAGACAGCAGCAGAATACATAATAAACACGCCAGATATAGAAGCCTGGCAGTGTTTAATTGACAATTCTGAATACATATTCAGCTATATAAAAGAAAGGGCAGGAAAAAACCTGGTCAAAGCAACAAACACTAATAACGTGGAAAATATCCTCTCTTTAATTAAATATCACTCTACTGACTGGGATGACTGTATTGCTGAGTGTCTAAAAAATAATGCTAATGAGACAATAAATAATAAATTACAGGAGATGCTGAATTCTGGAACGGCAGAGGAAAAAGCATATATAGCAAAATACTATAGTTATGTAGCTATTAATCAAGTTAAAGATGCTCTTTTTGAAGCAACTAAAGATAAATATGATCCATTACGCTTTAATGCGGCTCAAGCCCTTGGTAAATTAAATGATCGGGATTCATACAACTACTTTATCAAAAAACTTGAAACAAATGACGATTGGGAAAAAGTAGCAGCAGCAGAATTTCTGTCCAACTACAACAATAAAGAAGCTGCTATTCCAATATTAAAAGCCATGTCAAATTCCAGTATGGCCGAATATCTAGCCGGTGAAGCGGTAAATCTTGTAGATATATGCGAGTTTTTTTGGAAGGATGAAGAAACTCAGGTTCTTGCCTTTGAAGCATTTGATCATATATTATCAGGACTTGCAGAAGTATGGGGTTTAGCTGCAATTTTCGATTTTAAAATATATGAATGCATCGAAAATCTTATTAAAATAGCTAAAGAAAATCCTGATAGCAATTTATCAGGGAAATACGCACAACTTTTACTAAAAGCAAAATCAAAAATATCTTTATTTATCGGAAATTCGCAATATACATTTGATGAAGAAAGAACTGTTATAAAAGAATTAGAAGAAATATATCACTTATTAGAGTGTGAAAATGAGGATTTCTGGAATAAACAAACTGAAAACATAAATAAAGAATTGTACACAACCAATATTAAAAGAAAGTTATCAACTATTGCTATAATAAATGAATTGGAACTAACAGGTTCTGTATCTCACCTAAAAGATACCATATTAAATACTGATGAATCAGAGATAGTAATATGCGAAGCTCTTCTAACCCTAATTAAGCTGGGTTTTATCTCGCAAATTGATAATATAAGCAGCTTATTAACGAGAATTAAAGATGAAAACCTGTTAGCTGTAATCCGAAACTCACTGTCTTATGCAGAACACGGTTAATTTGTTTATTTATCTTTATACAATTATTGCAGATTGTAACAAAAAATCAGGAAATTAAATTATCTCAAATATAGATTCCTGATTTTTACATTTGTAGCAATACTTTTCCTGAACAAAATTTTCAGGGAATGCTTTTTATTGTTAAATAAAAAATTCTGCTTATTTCTTCTAAATTAAAGGTATTCAGGATTTTTTCTCAAACGAGCTGAAAAACTTGACTCGATTTTATCAGCGGGTTTAATTAAGTTTTATAAACAGGATTAGTTAGCGAATAAAAATAAAATACAGGAAAATATAATATTGACGCCACAAATTAATAAACGCATAACTAAAATTGGGAACAACATTATGAAAATGACAAACAAAACCTTTTTTACACTTAGTTTAATTTTATCTTTGACAAGTTTTTCCGCTATAGCAACAGCAAATGAGGCAGAAATTAATCAAAACACAAAAATCGCAACTACAGAGCAAACAGTAGTAAAACCAAAAATTATTCAAGCACCTAAATCCCAAACAACCATTAAGGTTTCAAATTCTGAAATTCAAAACCCAGTAAAAATTAACTACAAAATTTTTACCAACAAAGAGACAAAATCAGATTATGCAACTATCTACATCAATAACAAAGAAGTAGTCAGGTATAATCATCCTGCTGGTGGTTACTCTCCTGAAGCCAGAGCTAAGATTTTGGTTCACAGATTACAGCAATTTATTCTGGAAAATGGCAATCCTAAAGACATTATCCCGGGTAAAGAAAACAACTGTAATATAGGTAGAGCAGGAAACACCATTTTCTTTACAGTAGACGAGAAAAATGCTGAAGATATGGGATTATCCACTACAGGCTTATCAATTCATTGGGTAAACAATATCAGAGAAGCTCTTGCTGCACCAAAAATCGTTAGAGGCAACTCTTTCATAGCATCAAGGGGCAACATATCTACAACATTTGCAAGAAAATATCTCGGCAAAGAAGAAATTGGTATCGCATCCTGGTATGGTGGAATATTCCACGGCAGAACAGCAGCTGACGGCAGCACCTATAATAAATATGAAATGACAGCAGCGCATAAAAGTCTTCCTTTTGGAACACTGGTTAAAGTAACAAACTTAAGGAACAATAAATCCTGTATAGTGAAAATAACTGACAGAGGACCTTTTGTAGCTGGCAGAATTATAGACCTTTCAAGAGCTGCAGCTAAAGAAACCGGGGTTTTAGACTCAGGAATTGCGAAAGTTAAAGTTGAAATCATTGGAAAGCACTAATAGACAATTAATTAAAAAGAAAAATCTTTAATTTAAAGAGAGCACATGCTCTCTTTTTCAATTTATATTCAGGTTAAAAATAAGCAAACAATGCCTTTATATTAATTTTTCAGGTATAATATCATTGTAGAATATAGAAAAAAACGAAAAAATTAAACTTATTTCAGTCTCTTATCTCATAGGATCAACATCAACACAAGGGGTATAAATTGGCTATAATTTCATCAAATGAAAAGAAGAAAAAAGACATTACAAGAGAAAATATTTCTACTCAGGAAACCGAGTATGATAAATATCTTGAAAATAATATAAGACCTAAAACTTTCGAGGATTATATAGGACAATCACAGTTAAAAGAAACCCTTAGAATCAGTCTTGCCGCAACAAAACAAAGAAATGAACCTTTAGATCATCTGTTATTATACGGACCTCCCGGGCTGGGAAAAACAACTTTAGCAGGTGTTATTGGCAATGAAATGGGAGTAAATGTTAAAATCACCTCTGCTCCAGCTCTTGAAAGGCCAAGAGACTTGGTTGGTATTTTAATGACCTTAAAAAATGGAGAGATACTCTTTATTGACGAGATTCACAGGTTAAATAAAGTTGCAGAGGAAATTCTATATCCCGCAATGGAAGATTTTTCCATTGATAGAACAACCGGAAAAGGACAAAGTGCAAAAACTTTGAGAGTTCCAATACCTAAGTTCACTCTTATCGGAGCAACAACCAAAGCGGGTTCTTTATCCAGCCCTTTAAGAGATAGATTTGGCATTATATACAGATTAGAATTCTACAATCATGAAGAATTAACATTAATCGTTAAAAGAACAGCCTCTATTATTAAAGCTGAGGTAACTGAAGATGGAGCCAAGACTATTGCTTCAAGATCAAGAGGAACTCCAAGAATTGCTAATAGACTCCTAAAACGAGTAAGAGATTTTGCAACAGTTAAGGCTGATGGCATTATTACAGATAAAGTTGCAAATGATGCTCTTGATTTGCTAAAAATAGACTTATATGGCCTTGATACAACAGATAGAGAACTTCTAAAATTAATTATCGAAAAATATGATGGTGGTCCGGTAGGCATTGAGACACTTGCTGCCGCCCTTGGCGAAGATCTTAGAACCATTGAAGATGTATATGAACCTTTCTTGTTGCAATCAGGCTTTATTTTAAGGACACCAAGAGGCAGAAAAGTCTCACCTGCCGGTTATAAACATTTAGGCTACAAAGTTCCAAGCTCACAACAAAACTTATTTTAGGTAATAAGATCATCCTTGTCATTGCGAGCAAAGCGAAGCAATCCAAATTCTCCACTGTCATTCTTAACTAAAGTAGGGTGGGTATCTGAGTCAAGCATAGCTTCTGTAATACAATTTAACTACTTACCCACCAGCACTAATCAATGCATTGTCATTCTGAGGAAGAATCTCAACATTATCAGAGCAATAGCATTTTAGGGAACCTATAATGAATAAATTCAAATCAATTTTATTATTCCTGATAATCTCATTTTTAATGATCCTTCTTCCTTCATACGCACAGGACACTGATCAGGAATCTCTAAAGCTTGAATATGCTGTTGGCAAAGTACAGGAAATTGTTTCTGAAAAGCAAAATAAACTCCTGCAAGAATCCCTTGGGGGTGATCAGCTTACACAAATAGTAAAAGTCAAAATACTCAGCGGAAAATTTAAAGGTAAAATCATAGAAACCCAGAATCAATTAACCTCAAATCCGGCTTACGACATAAAAATTAAGCCCGGATCGAGAGTTGTACTTGAGGTAGAAGAAAAAGGCGATAAATCTGATTTTTACATATCAGATATTGAGCGTCTTCCTGCTCTAATGATTATACTGGGATTATTCCTTACCTTAGTATTAGCAATAAGCGGGATAAAAGGACTAAGAACTATATTTTCTTTAGGGGTAACAGCATTTCTGGTCTTTTTTGTTTTAATTCCTGCTATATTAAATAATTATCCAATTATTCCTGTAACTATAGCAATAGCCCTTATTTCAACATTAGTAACCATGTTTGCCGTTGGAGGCATTAATATAAAAAGTATCTCCGCAACTATAGGGACAATAGGCGGTTTATGCGCTGCGGGGTTACTCTCAATGCTAATAATTAAACTCGCCCCGTTAACCGGCCTGACTGATCAGGAATCTATTATTTTATGGACTACAAGACCCGATCTTGATTTTACTGGATTGTTAACCGCAGCTATGATTATAGGTTCACTTGGGGCTATAATGGATGTGGGAATATCAATAGCAAGTAGTATTGCGGAAATAAAAGAAACAAATCCTTCACTATCTCCAAAACAACTCATGAAATCAGGCTTAAACGTCGGCACAGATGTAATAGGGGCTATGAGTAATACTCTGATTCTTGCTTATATAGGCGGAGCTTTCCCCTTAATACTACTTGCCGCAAATGTACCCCTTGTTAAGTTTATTAACTTAAATTCAATTTCAAGTGAAATAACAGCTGCCTTAGCAGGCAGTATTGGCATTGTTTTATGCGTTCCAATTACAGCTGCAGTATCGGGTTATTTAATTGGACGAAATATAAATCTAAAATCCCTCACATACATTCAGGATCCAACAGATAATACCCCTAACAAATAAAGCTCATCTATAAAGCAACCTGTATTAGCCTAGTATAACTTGACAAAATTTCTTTATGATTAAAAATCTGAATATGGTATAAATTTTTTATTATAAATTATTGAAAGAAGTTATGGAAAAAATAAAAAGAACCCCGTTATACGAAGAACATTTAAAGCTAAGTGCTAAAATGGTACCCTTTGGAGGCTGGGAAATGCCTCTTCAATATGGCAGTATAATTGATGAACATTTAACAGTAAGAAATTACGCTGGTTTATTCGATGTATCCCATATGGGAGAATTTTTCATTTCTGGAACAGAAACAATAAATTTCTTACAAAAGCTTGTTCCCCAAAATATCGCAAAATTAGCCGTGGGAAAAGCTGTTTATTCTCAGCTTATCAATCAAAATGGCGGAATAATTGATGATTTAATTATATATAGACTCGAAGATAAAGATTCTAACCCAAATTTTCTCCTTATAGTCAATGCTTCAAGAATTGAAAATGATTTAAACTGGATTGAATTCAACAAGAAAAATGGTCAATTTGAGGTTGAAATTGAAAACAAATCAGATGAATTAGCTATGATAGCCCTACAAGGGCCATTAGCTACTGAGATTATCCAGGAATTAGGCTTATCAAAAGAAGATCAACCGACCAGATTTTCAATCAAAGAAACAAAATTAAATTCATTTAAAGTTCTTATCTCTCATACAGGCTATACAGGAGAGGATGGCTTTGAAATAATCATAAATAATGAAGATGCTCCTTCTTTATGGCAGGAACTACTATCAAAAGGCCAAGGGTACGGCATAAAACCAATTGGACTTGGAGCCAGAGATACTTTAAGACTGGAAGCCGCAATGCTTTTATACGGTCAGGATATGACCGAGAAAACAACTCCAGTTGAAGCATCCCTTAGTTGGTCTATACCTGTTGATAAAGAAGAAGATTACTATGGAAAAGATATTATTTTATCTCAGCTTTCTGGTAAAAAGCTAGACAAAATCCTTGTAGGCTTTAGAATGCTGGATAAATCCATACCACGACATGATTATGAAATTTTTAAAGATGATGAAAAAGTCGGTTGTGTAACAAGCGGCGGAATAGCTCCTTTTGTGGGTGCTAATATAGGTCTTGGATATGTTAATACAGATATTCCAACTTCCATAGGCTCAAAAATAGATATAAGCATCAGAGGAAAGTTGCACCCAGCTGAGATAGTTAAAAGACCTTTTTATACGAGGAGTAGGAGAGCGTAAAAATGAATAACAAAGTTCCAGACAACGTTTTATGTACAAAAACTCACGAATATATACTTCCTGAGGGCGAAACTGCAAAAATAGGCATTACAGATTATGCGGTTGAACAGCTGGGAGACATTGTATTTGTAGAATTACCGGAAGAAAATACAAATTTTTCAAAAGGTGAGGTTTTTGGAACAATTGAATCTGTTAAAGCAGCATCAGAATTGTATATGCCTATAGACGGTAAAGTTATAGGAATAAATGAAAGACTCACAACAGAACCCGAATTGATCAATGACAAACCTTTTGAAGCAGGCTGGTTAATTAAAATTACCGGTTACAGTCAGGAAGACTTAAACACTGCAATGTCTTATGATGAATATAAAGAATACTTAGAGGAAGAAGAGAAATAATGTATAATTTCTTGTCCCATACTGATGAAATTCGTCAGGAGATGCTTAAAAAAATCGGGTTAAACTCTATAGAAGATTTATTTCAGAATATCAATCCAAAAGTCAGAATAAACAATGATCTTGATATACCAGAAGGTCTCAGCGAACTTCAGACACAAAGAAAACTGCTAAATTTAGCTCAAAAAAACACCGGTACTTCTGAGTATATTTCTTTTCTTGGCGGTGGAAGCTATAACAGATATATTCCAACCTGCATAAATACCGTAATAGAAAGATCAGAATTCATTACAGCTTATACTCCATACCAACCTGAAGTAAGTCAGGGAACCCTGCAGGTAATGTATGAATTTCAATCAATGATGTGTAATCTAACAGGCATGGATGTTGCAAATGCATCTGTATATGATGGAGCTACAGCAGCAGCAGAAGCAATATTAATGACTGCAAGATTAACTAATAAATCAAAAGCCCTTGTAGCATCTACTCTTAATCCTGAATATAAAGCTGTTATTGATACCTATTGCTCAGGTGAAAGTATTCAGGTTGAATATTTACCATTAAAAGACGGTAAAACAGATTTAGAAGAGCTAAACAATAAAGAAGCAGATATATACGCCTGCATTCTCATACAAAATCCGAATTATCTTGGATGCATCGAGGATGTTTTTGCTATTTCTGAGTTCTGCCAAAAAATGAAGTCAAAATTCATAGTAGCAGTAGATCCTACATCTTTAGCACTGTTAAAAAGCCCTGCTGAATATGGCGCTGATATAGCTGTTGGTGATATTCAGCCTCTTGGTATTGGCATGGCCTACGGTGGTCCTTATGCAGGATTCATAGCCTGTAAAACTGCATACACAAGACAGTTACCAGGAAGAATTGTAGGCATGACCAAAGATAGGGATGACGAAAGAGCGTTCACACTAACTCTTCAAACCAGAGAACAACATATCAGAAGAGCTAAAGCAACAAGCAATATTTGCTCTAATCAAGCCCTTATGGCATTAGCTGCAACCGTTTATCTTTCTGTCGTAGGCCCTGATGGGCTAAAAGAAGTTGCAAATATATCAACTCAGCGTGCTCACTATTTAGCAGAAAAAATAAATGAAATTCCAGGCTTTAAAGTACTGTTTTCTAACTTTTTATATGAATTTGTCGTAAAAATAGATGGCATAAATTCTGACAAGTTAATAGAAGAGATGGAAAGACAGAATATTTTAGCGGGAATCAAGCTTGATAAAAAGTTTAAAGAATTACAAAACTGTATTTTAATATGTACAACTGAAATGAATGATATTAATGATATAAACACTTTCATAGATGGCTTAAAACAAGTTTCTTTAAAATATAAATCTTAAAGGATAGTAATAAAAATGACAGAAGTAATATTTGAGAAAAGTGCAAAAGGCAGACGAGGGGTGAAATTCCCTGAAGTTGGTGTGCAAAGTAAAAATCTTGCAGAATATATATCTAAGGATATTCTCAGAGAAGATAAGGTTGAATTGCCTGAATTAACTGAATTAGATGCCATGAGGCATTTTATAAACCTTTCTCAGAAGAACTTTTCTGTTGATACAGTTTTCTATCCGCTGGGCTCCTGTACCATGAAGTACAACCCTAAAATCAATGAATTCATTGCAAACCTTGACGGGTTTGTAAATATTCATCCTGAGCAAAATGAAGATCAGGTTCAGGGGGCTTTACAGCTTATGTATGACTTGCAGGAATACCTGAAACAAATAACAGGGATGAATGCAGTAACTCTACAACCTGCAGCGGGGGCTCATGGTGAGTTTGTTGGCATGCTTATAGTAAAAAAATACTTTGAAAAGCTTGGGGAAAAAAGAACCAAGGTTATAATTCCAGACTCAGCTCACGGTACAAATCCTGCAACTGCTAAGATGTGCGGGTTTGATGTTGTTGAAATCAAATCAAATTCTAAAGGCATGGTAGATATTGAAGAGCTTAAAAAAGCTTTAAGTAGTGATGTTGCGGCTCTTATGATGACTAATCCTAATACGCTTGGTCTTTTCGAGGAAAATATCCTTGAAATATCTCAGGCAGTTCATGAAGCAGGAGCGCTGCTTTACTATGATGGAGCTAATTTAAACGCTATTATGGGAATTACAAATCCTGCATTGATGGGGTTTGATATCGTTCATGTTAACCTTCATAAAACATTCTCCACCCCTCACGGTGGTGGTGGCCCCGGAGCAGGGCCTGTTGGTGTAGTTGAGAGGCTGGCAAGTTATCTTCCTGCGCCTATTGTAGGATTTAATGGAACTAAATATTATCTGAATTACGACCTTGAAAATACTATAGGAAAGGTAAAGGCATTCTACGGCAATTTTGGCGTACTTGTAAGAGCTTACACATATATTTTAATGATGGGCAAAAAAGGCTTGAGAAAAGTCAGTGAGGATGCTGTACTTAATGCTAACTATCTTAAAGAACAATTGAAAGAACATTATAATTTACCTTATGATCAAATTTGTATGCATGAATTTGTGTTATCTGGCGAAAAACAAAAGGCTCAGGGTGTTAACACAACGGGAATAGCAAAACGATTGATGGATTTTGATATTCATCCTCCTACAGTGTATTTCCCATTAATTGTTCATGAAGCAATAATGGTAGAGCCTACAGAAACTGAATCAAAAGAAACTCTCGATAATTTTATTGATGTAATGAAGAGAATCGCAACAGAAATAGAAAATGAGCCAACCCTGGTTCTTGAGTCTCCTCTGGTTACTGCTGCATCAAAAGTAGATGAAACCCTGGCAGCCAGACAACCAAACTTAAGGTGGAATCGCTAAGCATATTCTTAAATTCTAGATTCTTCCAACAACTTTAATATTGTCATACCGCGCTTGATGCGAGATCTATCTAACCTGCGCACTGTCATCGCGAGCCAAAAGTTGCCATTTTAAACTTGCGTGGCAATCCTTCCAGTTATAAAGTAGGGTGGGTATCTGATTTAAACATAGTTTCTCCAATACAATTTAACTACTTACCCACCAGCACTAATCATATGCACTGTCATTCTGAACGAAGTGAAGAATCTCTTACCGTAATTCTAACGCTTCCTTACTTTTCTTTATTTTTACTGCAACAAAAATAAAGAAAAGTAAGCAAAAGAAACAAAAACCCGCGGCCATTTACGGCTGCTAGGAACTTAACTTGTTGCTCACAATTGATGACGCACCAAACTCGCTTCGCTCAAACAAGTGGTGCTAAAGCCTCCATTCGGCGTTCCTGCATCCGTAAGTCATTATTTACTTCATCAAATTAAACTTTTATAGGAATCAAAAAATTAAGAATTTAAGTCACGTCTGGAGGGATATAAATTTAATTTAGTATGTCTCATATAAAGCTCGACACAAAGTCAGGCTTTGTTTATTATTAAGGTGCGTTTTAACTCCAGAGTTAAAATTTTGACCCTACATGCTGAAAAATAAAAGGTTAAATTACAAGTAGAGTATAAAAATAACTATGCAACATAAAAATGTAAATTTCAAAAAAATCAAAAATGGTGATGATTGGGAATTTTTTGCAAGAGACTTTTTTAAATCTCTTGGATATGAAATAATTTTAGATCCGACTAGAGGGGCCGATGGTGGAAAAGACCTAATTATTGGAGAAAATTTATTAGGAATTCAATCTAAAAAAACAAAAAAATGGTTAGTAAGTTGTAAACATTATGCTGAAAGCGGAAAAGCTGTTGGAGTTAATGATGAGCTAAATATTACAGATAGACTAAAGCAACATGGATGTGATGGTTTTATCGGCTTTTATTCATCTTCTGCAAGTACTGCATTACAGGAACGTTTGAGAACAGCATCAATTGAGTTTGATTTATATGACTACAGAAAAATTGAAGGAATTTTATTTGATAAAAAGCTGAATAGTTTATTATCCAGATATTTTCCTGAATTGCAAACAAAAGATAACACTAATTATCTTGAAAACATTATTGAAAATTATATACCTTTGAATTGTGAGCATTGTGGAAAAGATTTATTAAAAGATAATGCGATTTATTCTGGAATAATAGTATATATGGAAAATTATGAAACTAACACTATAGAAAACATATATGTTTGCTGTAAAGGTAATTGTGACAGATTATTGATTAATAAATATAAAAAAACCTTAATAGATAAATGGGAAGATTTAGGTGATTTATCTATTCCTGCTTTTTATATTAAAAATATAAATACACTATTAAAAATAGCAAAAGGGTTAGACAATAAGATAACTGAAGAGGCTTTAGAACAAGCAATAACTATTTTCTTGGCTTTATCACAAAAGATTTGTAGAAAAACAACACAAAAAGAGTTTGATAGAATTCAAAAATTGCTTAGCTTTGAAAGAATTGGATTGTGATTATAGCAAAGTAGTAGTAGAGTGCACAATTGTGCACCGATAAAAACATTTAACAAATTGTAGCCAAATGGCCACTAAATTGGG
>AMFJ01007713.1_pt1 | contig 50020 bp, 49 predicted proteins | sample 427208 | NCBI WGS metagenome assembly AMFJ01 (sample SAMN02954298, study PRJNA114691) | groundwater metagenome | biome: aquatic; feature: subsurface aquifer; material: sediment; isolation source: subsurface aquifer sediment | place: USA: Rifle, CO | collected 2008-08 | reverse complement strand
TTTCTAAAAAACCTGTCTAGACAATTCAGTACACTTTATCAAGCCCCTAAATTTAAATTAATCTCTGCAGCCTGAGTGCAATCTGAATAAAATTTATTTCCAATTTCAACAAACTTTTTAGGATTAGTGCTGACAAAGTATTTTCTTGAGCCAATATTAGCATTGCTAAGTAATCCTAGTTTTTCAAGCTCAATTTTTACCGATTCAACAAGATAATCAGCCGGATCAATCAGCATTTCAGCTTTATTAGTAATTTTACTTATAACCTCAGCTAAAAATGGATAATGTGTACAGCCAAGAATAATTTTTTCTGCCCCATTATTGAGTAGCGGAATAATATATTTACTAATTAATTCAATTGATTCAGGCAAATTTTGAGTACCTGATTCAACTATCTCCACAAGTCCAGGGCAAGATGTTTCAAAAATCTTTTTATTTGGATCAAGTGCCAGTATATTTCTACTGTAAGCTTCAGACTTAACTGTAGCAGAAGTTGCAATTACTCCAATATTTTTTACATCTGTATTTGCAATATACTGCGCTGTAGGCTGAATTAAACCAAATACAGGGAAATCATATTTGTCTTTTATAATATCTAAGACAACAGCAGAACTTGTGTTACAGGCCATCAAAACTGCTTTAGCATTTTCAGATTTATACCAATTTAGAATTTCAGTCACAAACTGAATTAATTGCTCTTTAGTTTTTTCTCCATATGGAACTCTGGCTGTATCTCCAAAATACAGATAATTCTCATTGGGTAAAACATTTACAAGTTTCTTTAAAACAGTTAAGCCACCGACTCCAGAATCAAAAATACCTATTGGATTATCATTAGTCATACCAAATTCCTCAAAAAGACAACTACTGTAGGGAATTAATGCCCAAGTTTAAGATATTGTATTACACCATCAGCTATTGCTCTTGCACTCATTTCCTGCCGTTCTTCTGTCATTATTTGACATCTTTCATTCTCATTAGACATAAAACCAATTTCAACAAGCACTGCAGGTACCGCTGTGTGATGAATAACATAAAACATTGATCTAATAATGCCTCTATCAGGTGTTCTTACGTAATTCGCCATCTTGGATTGAATATGTCTTGCAAGTTCTCTACTTTGCGGAGTGTACCAGTGAGTTTCAATGCCTGATACATTAGGATTTTCACATGCATTCACGTGAACACTTACAAAAGCATCTGGTTTTATTCTGTTAGTGATTGCAGTTCTTTCTTTTAAAGATAATGTTTCATCACCACTTCTGGTCATTATCACATCAATTCCTGCCATAGACAAGTATTTATATACTTTTTTTGTAACATCTAAAGTTACATGCTTTTCATAAATTCCAGACCTTCTAGCGCCGGGTTCACTGCCACCATGACCCGCATCAAGTATGATTCTGCCTTTTGGTGCAATAAGTCTGTCTATAAATGTTAATTCAAGTGTTTTTCCATCAAGGCTGAGTTTGGATTCAAGTTTGGTTCCAAGATTAACCGGGAATGCCCAACTGGAACCCATTGGGTATTTTTCTATAAATCCAATATCCACTCCATGAAACTGATTTGTGCGCTGTAATGCAGCTATTAAAGCTTTAGGCGGGGCATTAACATTATATAATTCCAGAAGTACTCTATCAGGGCGGTATAAATGTCTTGCATTATGGATCATAGGAGTAGCAGAGCTTATAGTAATAGCAGTAGTTTTGCTATCCTTTTTTTGTACCTTAATATCCTGAATCTGACCTATAGATTTGCTATCAGTTAAATTGGATATATTAATCTCTTCGCTTGGAGTGATTATAAGTGATTGCAAATCAGGAGAAATAATAGTTTTATAGTTATTTGGATCAAACGTCTCAATTACTATCCTTAATGTTTCAGGATCAAATTGTCCAACTCTAATTACATCCGTTCCATTTAAAGGATATACTCGTAAAAGTTCAGGTGAAATAACACTTGAGTTAGGTATATCAACAACCAGTCTCATAGGATTTTGCAGTATAAATGGTTCTTTCATTGAAATTGAGCCTATTCCTGAGAAAATTAAATGGTTATTAACATTTTTTATAGTATTTATAACTATATTTTGGTTATTGTAGTTTTTTAGTTGAGTTAAAGGCTTATCAATCTTTTTAATTTCTTCTTCTGCTTTTGGAGTAATATTTACAGCAGCTTTTGTCTGATCTTCCTGTTCTTCATTTTCTTCATTATTTATCTTAATAAGCTCTTGGGTTTTATTCTCCATTTCTTTATCGTGATAAACTGAAGGATTATTGTCTACAGGAATCTCGACACCATTTAATTTGAAAATTATGGTATTTTCAGATTTATGAAATGATAATTTTTTAATATTTTCTTTATCATCAGCTGTAAAAACAACTCTTACAATATTAGGATCAGCAGAGAATTGAGCTATTCTTACATTAGTAACACCAGTATTTGCCAGGTTAATAGAACGCTTTGATCCTACTAAAACAGCATCTGGAATATCTAAAACTATTCTTTCAGGATTTTCCAGTTTAGTTACTTTATATCCGGCTACATTGCCAGTATTTTTACCATTAACCAGTAAGATTTTACCAGCATCATCAGAAATAATATTAGTAATTATAAAATTATCATTAGCGTAGCTAGGCATCCCTAAAATAAGCATGCCAATTAAAGCAAATATTATTAAGAAAAGCTGTAAAAATACTGATTTATTTTGCATATAATGGTCCCGTATGATTGGAGCAAGCTACCCTCAAAGTTATTTTAATTTTTTTTGCCAAAAATTGAAGAAATAGTAGACAAATGTTGTAAAATACATTGGCAATACTGGGAAAATTCCTGTTTGGATATATTATGCACTATTTTTATCTTTGAGTCATGTATTTTTGGGATGATTAATTAGGGGGTATATACTACCCATTTGACTTAGCCTTAGGAAACTTAGATTTAGAGAGGATCTTTTGAGATAATTTATTAAGCGGCAAAGTTTGAATATAAACATCCCCGGGTCCTATTAAAGTAACAAAAAATATACCGACTCCACCAAATAGTGCAGTTCTAATATCTCCAACATACTTAATATCATAATCCACAGAAGGTTCAAAAGCCACCACGCATCCCGGGTCTAGCCTGATTGATTCTTCCGGTTGTAGTGTTTTCTTAATTATAGTACCACTTGCCTGAATAAATGCTGTTCCTTCTCCTGTTAACTTTTGTAAAATAAATCCTTCGCGTCCAAATAGACCAGCACCTATGCGTCTTGCAAAAGCAATTTCAATTTTTATATTGCTGTCAGAGCAAAGATAAGACTGTTTTTCGCAAATCAAACCTTCAGGAGGAATTTCTACAGGAATAATTTTGCCTGGAACAGGCGAGCTAAAAACAATTTCTCCAATGTCTGAATCAGAACTAAATCTCGTCAAAAAGAAGTTTTCACCAACAATAGCTCTCTTAAATGCACTTAAAACCTTTTCAAAATAATTAAACTCACCCAATGTAACATCCATCTTAATATTATTTGTTATATAAACAAGATTACCCGGATCAGCTAATACAGCCTTTTCTTTGGAAAGATTGATCTTAACAGCCTGTAAATCATCTCCAATAATCTCATAATCAGCTTTATTCAACATTTATCGTCATCCTGTTATTATTTTTTTTACGCTGTCAATTAGTATATCATTATTAATCATATTTATTTTTGCCCAAAACTCTATTATTCTTTATAATTATTTTGGTGATAGCCATCACCAGACATCTATTTTTTTGTACAGGTTAGGGGAAAACATATGCAAGAATGTATTTTGAGCAATCGCTGGTATGATGAAGATTCTAAAATGGTCGATACTTTAGGGGTTATCCAGTCTCTTTCTAAATATGAACAAGAGGAACTAGGAATTATATTAATCCAGCTTGTTAATTTACTTAGAAAAAATAGAAATGAAGATGCAATACCTATCAGTATCGGAAAAGATAGAGTTTTAGGGCTTTATAAAGCTTCCAATAAAAGACGGTGGTATGACAAACACCCCGTACTAATGAGCGCGATGAATACTCTTAGCACTCTGCCGGTGAATGATTGTAATGCAATAATTGAAGGCATGCTAGAAACATTATACGAACAGGAACTAAATTAATGGCATAATATATGTCAGAATGTATTAATCGATAAAAATAAAAAATATTCATTTAGTCCTTGACCAAAGATATAGTTTATTTTAACATTCAAAGTATACAACTTATCAAGAGAAGCACTATCAACAAGGTGAAATTTAAAATAAATCAGATTTATTGATAGTGTAGCGGCTGAGGGACTGGCCCGATGAAGCCCGGCAACCTATAAGGACAAACTCTTTAAAAGGTGCTAATTCCAGCAGGATATTCCTGGGAGATAAGTTGGTAAAATAAGTTTAAGCCTTATAATACCAACTATAACCTCTATGTACTTGATAAGTGTGTGAGGTTATTTTTTATAAAAGGAGAAACACATGGTTTCAAAAAGGTTCTTATTTACTTCAGAATCAGTGACAGAAGGTCATCCTGATAAAGTTTGCGACCAGATTTCTGATGCTATTTTGGATGCATTTTTACTTAACGATCCTAAATCAAGAGTAGCTGCAGAAACTTCTGTTACTACAGGTATGGTTTTGGTGGCTGGTGAAATTACATCTGAATGTTATATTGACATTCCACGTGTAGTAAGAGAGACCATAGAACAAATTGGTTATATCGGAAGTTCAAGTGGTGGATTTGATGCCAGAACTTGTGCAGTTTTAACCAGTATCGATGAACAATCCTCTGACATCGCAGGTGGGGTTAATATAGCTTTAGAATCACGTGGTTTACCAAGTGAGCAAGATCTTAATCAAATCGGTGCAGGCGATCAAGGTATTATGTTCGGATTTGCTTGTGATGAAACACCTGAATTAATGCCATTACCAATCAGTCTTGCACATAGACTTGCTTTAAAATTAGCTCAAATAAGAAAAGATAATACATTATCCTATTTGAGACCTGATGGTAAAACACAGGTTACAGTTGAGTACACAGATGGTGTTCCTACCAGAATTGATACTGTTGTAATTTCTACTCAGCATGATCCTGTTATTAATGGAGAAACTGATAACGCTAAAGTTCAACAGATAATTGCACAGGATCTTGTTAAACACGTTGTAGAGCCTGTTTTCCAAAACGATAGAATTAAACCTGATGAAACAACAAAGTATTTAATCAACCCATCAGGCAGATTTGTAGTTGGCGGCCCACAGGGTGATGCTGGTTTGACCGGACGTAAAATCATCGTAGATACATATGGCGGATATTCACGTCATGGTGGCGGTGCATTTAGCGGAAAAGACCCAACAAAAGTTGACCGTAGTGCGGCTTATGCAGCAAGATACGTTGCTAAAAACGTTGTAGCAGCTGGATTAGCTAAAAAATGTGAAGTGCAGTTAGGTTATGCAATCGGTGTTGCTAAACCAGTATCAATTATGATTGATACATTTGGTACAGGTGTTATCAGTGATGATGAAATCAGTGAACTTATTGATAAAAACTTTGATTTAAGACCGGCTGCAATTATTAATAATTTTGATTTAAGAAATTTGCCAGCTAAAAATGGCGGTTCGTTCTACAGATTACTTGCATCATATGGTCACCTCGGAAGAGTAGATATGGATATTCCTTGGGAACACACTGATAAAGCTGAAACACTGAGGCAGCAGGTAAATTTTAACCAGCCTGAAATGGCTAACAGATAATTATAGTCATTAGAAAAGATCCCCTAACAGGGGATCTTTTCTTTTTAAAATCGGGTTGTATTTAACTTGGTTCAAAGTTAAAATTAAATAACTGGATTTTAATTGAAAAGAGAATGAATTATGCAAGAAATCGGGATAACAAGAATTGAAGAGCTAAATTCTAATAATGTAGAGCAAATTCAGGCTTTATATGAGGAATTTCAAGTAAAATCAACCACAGATTACAAGTTTGATATTGCTCCTCTTGAATATCAGGATTTTAAAAATGTAGTTAATGAAAATATCCTAAAAGGCTTTATATTATTTGAAGATTCGATACCTAAAGGCTTTCTTCTTTATGTAATAGAAGCCCATAAGGCTATAGAGCTAAATATAATATTTGTTCCTGATTATGATAATGCCAAGAGATCTGCTCTGCTACAAGCTTTAATTGACCTTTATAAAGATAAAACTGACTGGAATGTAATTAGCTATCCAATGCTTGGAATTCAGGATTCATTCGTCCGAGATATAGTGTTGCAAGGTTTTAAGCTGTTAGGGCAGTCAATAGTAAAATTTAAGTTTGATAATCTGGTTTCTTTTCAGATTCTTCAGAATCTAATACTGTCCGAATTACCTGAAGAATATCAAATTACTGTATGGAGAGATGAATACTTTGATCAGGCATCAGAAGCTGTTCACGATACATTTAGAACCGCTACAGACACAAACTTTGATCCAAGATTCTTAACCTTAGAGGGTTGTAAAGATGTAGTTGAGAAGATAATCACAAATGTTTTTGGGGCTTTTCAGCGAAACTGCACCACTGTAATTTTGCATAAAGATGAAGTAATTGGTGTATGTTTTGTTAATGTCACAGATATACATACAGCAAATATTCCACTTATTGGGGTCAAAAAAGCTTATAAAAATAAAGGATTTGGGAAATATCTTCTTAAATGTTGCCTCATCCAGATTATAGGCAATGTGCAGGAAAAAAGAATTTTTGCCTCTGAAGCAAATGCAGCAGTAGAAACAGACAACTTCCCAGCGATAAGAATGTATAGAAAAATTGGATTTAAAGAGGACTATACCTATCCTCATGCATACCTGAAAAACCCCATATTTTCAGAGTAATAAATAATTTTTGATAGTAAAGTGCATAGCAAAAGTATTTAATTTGTAGGATGGGCATACTTGTCCATCATTGTAGTTACTTGATTTCAAAATAATTTTGATCAAATAACAAAATAAATCTGACTAAATCCTTGAAAAATGATTGTCAAATATAAGATAATTTAAAAGAGCACCATTATTTAGTTAGGAATTGATATAAAGCTGATCAATAATGAATAAAAGCAGAATTATAACAATAATTATATTCGCACTTTTTACTTTCTTACTGCTAAAATCCTGTATCCATGCCGATATTCCGGGGCAAGAAACAGAACAGAAAAAAAGTAATGCACTTAGTGCTATTGAAGTTGAATATCCGGGTCCGTTTGAAACCATTGAAAAGAACGGAGTTGAATATAAACAGGCAAGGGGAGAAGTTGGAATCCATGGAGGAACTTTAAGTACCTCTACTATTGGGGAAGGGCCTAAAACATTCAATCCTTGGAATGCAAAGGATGCTACTTCTTCCACAATAGGTGAATTAATGTTTGATGGGCTTGTTACAACCGATGCTTATACAGGAGAAGTCATTCCTCATCTTGCAAAATCTATAACCGTTGATAAAACAGGAACTGTATACACAGTCAAATTAAGAAGAGGCTTAAAATGGTCTGATGGTAGGCCAATTACCTCTGAAGATGTTGTGTTTACATGGAATGATATAGTTGCAGCAGGGTTAGGTAATACCAGCATGAGAGATAACTCATTAATTGATGGTAAAATGCCTAATGTTGAAGCTATTGACAAGCTAACCATAAGATTCACAACTCCAAAACCTTTCGCTCCGTTCTTAAGGCAATTAGGATTGAGCATAGCACCAAAACACATTCTCGAACCTGTTACTAGAAAAGGAAAAGCTGCTTTTGATTCATTTTGGGGAGTTACTACTTCACCGGAAAAATTTATAACAAGCGGTATGTTTAAGCTGACAAAATATGTTCCAGCTCAAAGAGTTGTCTTCAAAAGAAATCCTGATTATTTTGTAGTTGATAAAGCAGGCCAACAGCTTCCTTATTTGACCAATTACGTTATTTATATAGTTGGTGACTTAAATAACGAAGTTCTGAAATTTGAAGCTGGAGAAATAGACTTTCTTTCCGTAAGAGGGGGAAACGTAGCCAGATTTAAAGAGCTGGAAAAGAATTCTAACTACAAGATGTATAATCTTGGGCCGGATACAAGCACTACATTTATTGCATTTAACTTAAACAAAAGAAAAAATGAAAATGGACACTATTATATAAATCCAAAAAAACAAAGATGGTTCAATGATCCAAATTTCAGAGCCGCTATAGATTATACAATTGATAGAGAAAATGTAATTGCAAATATTTTAAGCGGAGTTGGATCGCCATTATTTACAGCAGAAAGCTTGTCATCAATCTTCCTGAATGAAAAACTCAAAAAAGGCCACACCAGAGATTTAGATATAGCCAGAGAATATCTAAAAAAATCTGGCTTCAAATGGGATAAAAGTGGTAAATTACTGGATAAATGGGGAAATAGAGTAGAGTTTAGCCTGTTTACCAACGCAGGCAACACTGAAAGAGAAGCCACAGGTGTAATGATAAAACAGGATTTATCTGAGCTTGGTATTCAGGTAAACTTTAAACCCATAGAATTCAATGTACTCGTAGGAAAATTAAATGACTCTCTGGACTGGGATTTAATATTAATTGCCCTGACAGGCAGCCCTCTGGAACCTCATGGAGGAAGAAATGTTTGGGACAGTTCAGGTGCCCTGCACTTATTCAACCAGAGAAAAGGAAATGAAACCCCTGCACAATTTGATTTAAGAGATTGGGAAAGAGAGCTTGATCAAGTTTTTGAAGAAGGCGCAAGCACAATTGATTTAGAAAAAAGAAAAGAAGTTTATAATAAATATCAGGAAATAGTTTACAAGGAACGTCCATTAATATACCTTTATTCAGGACTAAGAATTTATGCAGTAAATAATAAATTCGGCAACCTTAAACCAACCCCATTAGGAGGTGTCTTGCATAACTTAGAGGAAATCTACATTAAGGAATAATTATGTCAATACCTTTATATATACTGAAAAGAATACTACAGGTCATCCCATTATTGTTTCTGGTCTCAATAATGAGTTTTCTCATTATTAAATTAAGTCCTGTCGATCCTTTAGCAGAATTAAGAATGAATCCGGCTATATCACCGCAAACACTTCAGGCCGAAAAGGATAGACTAGGCTTAGATTTGCCTATACATCAACAATATTTAAAATGGTTAAATGGAGTATCTCATGGAGATTTGGGAATATCAACATCCGGCGCAAAAGTTGCCGACAGATTGATGGAAAGAATCCCTAATACGCTCCTATTAACATTCTCAGTAATAATAATCACCTGGCTTGTAGCAGTACCTCTTGGTATTTTTGCAGCATTGAACTGGAAAACTCCGATGGATAGGTTTTTGACTCTAATATCATCATTAGGAATGGCAGTTCCAACATTCTTTATGGCATTGCTAATGCTGATATTTGCAGTAAAAACAGGATGGTTTCCTGTAGGGGGACTAACAAGCGTAGGATTTGAAAAGCTCAACCTGATACAAAAAATATTAGATGTTGCACATCACTTATTCTTACCCGTATTAGTATTATCAACAGCCAGCCTTGCAGGACTACAAAGACAAATGAGAGGTAATTTGCTTGATATACTTGAAGCAGATTATATAAAAATGGCAAGGGCAAAAGGATTACCTGAACATAAGGTCATTTATAAGCATGCCGTACGAAATGCTATCAACCCTATGGTAACATTACTGGGATTTGAATTCGCAGCATTGCTAAGCGGTGCGGCATTAACAGAATATGTATTTCAATACCCCGGTCTTGGCAGGTTAATCCTTGAAGCAGTAATCAAGTTAGACATAAATATGGTAATGGCATCCCTTATGATGGGGGCAATAATGCTTATAGTGGGTAATTTGCTTGCTGATATATTGTTAAAGTTAGTAGACCCAAGAATTACATTGAGTTAAGTTATGCAGGAATTAAATCAAAACGTCCAAAAAACTATAATAAAAAAGCTGATTAAAGACAAATTTGCTTTAGGTGGGCTGATTATTCTTACATGCCTTTATTTATCAATAACATTTGCAAGCTTTTTTGCTCCATATCAAAAAGATTTCAGTGATAGACATTTATCATATGCACCGCCGTCAAAAATATTTATGATTGACTCGCAAGGACATCTTTCGTGGCCGTATGTATATAATTATCAAAGAGAGTTCAATCCTGATACTTTCAGTATGGACTTTAAATTTGACAGATCACAAAAATATTACTTAGAATTCTTCTCTACAGGTCAGGAATACAAATTTTTAGGTTTAATTCCAACAAACATACATTTAGTAACAGTAGATGATCCTGGAAGGCTCTTCCTGCTAGGTGCTGATATAAACGGACGTGATAATTTCTCAAGATTATTATATGGCGGACAGATTTCATTGACTATTGGCTTTTTGGCACTGCTTATTTCATTTCCAATTGGGTTGATATATGGTGGAATTGCTGGTTATTTTGGTGGTAAAATAGATAATGCAATGATGCGTATTGCAGAAGCGATAATGAGCATTCCTACTTTTTATTTATTAATAAGTCTTGCTGCAATATTACCTGCTAATATGACGAGTGGACAACGATTTACACTAATTACAGTAATACTTGCATTCATCGGTTGGGCAGGTTTTAGCAGGGTTATTCGTGGAATGGTACTTGCAATAAAGAGTCAGGAATTTGTTGAAGCTGCTCAGGCTATTGGAGCAAGCCCTTTAAGAATAATTGCAAAACATGTTTTACCACAAACAGCAAGTTATGTTATAGTAGCAATGACACTCAGTGTTCCGGGCTTTATTCTTGCAGAGTCGGGGCTCAGTTTCCTCGGGTTGGGAATACAACAACCTGATGCAAGCTGGGGAAATATGTTAAAAGAAGCACAGGAATATATCAATGTTATCAATCGTCCCTGGCTTTTAATCCCCGGTTTCCTGATATTTGTGGCAGTACTTGCCTTTAACCTGGTAGGTGATGCAGTAAGAGACGTCCTGGATCCAAGAAGTCGAATTAGATAAAAATATTAGAAAGAGATGAACTACAAATGCTGTCACTTGATATATTGGGTGGTACTCCACTTTTAGATAACATAAATTATGACTTAGTAATCAGAGTTCTTGTTTCAACCATACTTGGATTTGCTATTGGCATAGAAAGAGAATTAACCAATAAATCAGCAGGTTTAAGAACCCATATTTTGGTCTGTTTAGGTTCAACGGTATTTACAATATTATCTATATATGGATTTGCTAATATCACTACACCGGAAGGAGCAAGAATAGTACAAGATCCTGCTCGTATTGCAGCACAAATTCTCACAGGGATAGGTTTTATTGGTGGGGGTGCTGTTTTACATCATGGAGTTTCTGTTTATGGTCTTACTACTGCTGCTACATTGTGGCTTACTGCAAGTGTCGGTATGGCTGCTGGTACAGGTTCATATCAGGTTGCTATTTTAGCTACAATATTAACTTTAATTATACTTATAGTAATTAGAAAGTTAGAAAGAGGCATTATATCAAGACATATTAGAAAAGGGGTAAGGATTAAAACAACAATAATAAGCGCTGCTGAATACGTGTCTGATATACAGGATTGGTTCTTTAAGAACTTTGATAAGATTGTTGAAACTCAGGTTAGTAAATCAACAAGAGAAGATGATTTTATGAAAATTATCTTTATTCTTGATGTATATGATAGTGATCCAATTAGTAAAGCTTATAAGAAAATCAAAGTATTAAAAAATATAGAATCATTAACTCTCCAACATGTGGCTCAGGAAGATTAAGCTTTATTTTAAGCAAGATCAAACAGCAATATTTCACTTTTTTCCTGAAAGTATAGCTCTATTTTATCTTGATTAACTATTGATGCGCCATCCCCTTCTTTTAAAGGAATACTATTAATAAATAAACTTCCACTAATTACTTGTATCCAGATATAACGATTTGAATCAGTGTTAAATAGCAATTCTTTTCCAGTTATAACAGTACTGGCATACACATTAACATCCTGATGAATCTTAATAGAGTTCTTACGACCGTCATTAGAAGCAATTAAGCATAATTGATCACTTTTAGAATTATAAGTAAATTCTTTCTGTTCATAATCAGGCCGTAAATCCTTTTCATCAGGAATAATCCATATTTGTAAAAGATGAAGTTCCTGTGATTGAGAAGGATTATATTCACTATGTATAATCCCTTTTCCTGCAGTCATTCTTTGAACTTCATCAGCATGAATGATACAGCTATTTCCTTTATTGTCTTCGTGTAACAGTTCACCGTTTATTACATAAGTAAGTATCTCCATATTTTTATGCTGATGTGATGGAAAACCATGCCCTGGTTGTACCCTATCTTCGTTAATAACGCGAAGACTTCTATATCCCATATAGTTTGCGTTTTGATATTCCTCAAAAGAAAATGTACGATATGAGTTCATCCACCCACGATCGGTATATCCACGTTCACTGCTTTTACGTACAGTAATCATTAATAATCTTCTCCATTCCAATAAGCTTTAAAAATTGTCATTTTCTAAATGTTAATAGAAATTTATGTGATATTAATTATATGTTTTAAATTAAATAACATCCTCCAAATAGGCAAATAGGTGTTATTTCAAAAATTAGCAGCCCTCAATTAGACAGTTATTTAATCAGCTTGATTATTTTTTACGTACTTTTTATAGTAATAACGCATATAAGGTAAAGCCAAGAAGTTGTTAAGTACATGTACAATTATTGGAACCAATAAATTTCCTGTTATCATAAATAACCAGCCAAAATAAAATCCGATCAATATAGCATAAAGGCCATAAGACAATGTTTTAGCATTGCCAATGTGAAATAATCCGAAAACCACACTGGCAATAATAATACCAAATTGTTGTTGAAGAATGCCTCTAAAGAAGAATTCCTCTACAAACCCAGAAATAAGTGCGATCAGCAATGCTGCAGGAAGACTAACATCAGCTGCTAAATAAGCTATATCATTATATGCATCTTTTAAACTTTTAAAAAATGGAATAAATTTCGAGAATTCATTTATCGCGATATAATTTACAACTAACATAAAAACTGCTGCAATAACTGACCAAAAAATATGGACATAATTAAAATAAATAAGGTTAAAAGGATTTATTTTAATAAGATAACCCCACAAAATTGCAATAAGAAGTAATGCCCCCTCAATAGTGAAAATAAGTAGAATTAATTCTTTTTGTTTTATTTCATTCATTTTAAAATTCACCTAAAATTTTTATTTATTTTGCAGGTTAAATTATGAACAACACCATATTATAAAAGTCTTATTTATTGTAGAGTTATAACATCTTAAAAACAATAGTGGTTTTAAGATGTATAAGCGTAAACCTAAGTAAGGTGATAAAATCCCCCAGAATTATTTATAAAAAAGATTATGGATACAGAAAAAAGAACACTAAAAGTCCTCGAGTGGGCAACAATATTAGAAAGTTTAGCAAGGCATGCCACTTCTGAAATTGGAAAAGCACGCTGTTTAAGCACGCCTGTTTATTCCAATATTGATACAATTAAAACCGAATTACAGAATACGACTGAGGCTAAATTTCTTCTTGATCTCGCAATATCTCCACCTCTTGGTGGCATAAGGAATATTACTGAATTGATTAACTGTGCAAAAATTGGTCAAACACTAAGAAATCAGGATTTAATTGATATTGCAAGTACAATTGGAGCATCAAGGAGACTAAAATCATTTTTCTCAAAGTATCAGGAAGAAACACCAAACCTGTTTCTTGTATCTCAGAATTTGTTTGAGAATAAAATTCTTGAAGAAGATATTATAAACACATTTGATGACTCCTGCGAGGTAGTTGATAATGCAAGTCCTGAGCTAAAAAGATTAAGAAGCAGCTATAAAGACCAGACATATAACTTAAAAAATAAATTAAACAGCATAATAAATTCAGCTGAGTATTCAAAATTTTTGCAAGAGCCTGTTTACACCTTACGAGGCGATAGATACGTAATACCGGTAAAGATAGAATATAAGTCCAATGTACAGGGAATAGTACACGACAGCTCCTCAAGCGGTGCTACTTTATTTATTGAACCAAAATCAATTGTAGAATTAAACAACAACCTCAGAGAAATTGAACTTAAAATTGATCATGAAATCAAAAGAATTCTTGCTGAGCTTTCTAACCGAGTGGGAGCTCAGGCACAAGAGATTGAATACACACTGGATAGTCTTGCAGAACTTGATTTTATTTTTGCAAAAGCTAAATACAGCATACTATTAAAAGCCACAGAACCTGCTATAAATACTGAAAGATATATTTCTTTAACCAGAGTAAAACATCCAATCCTGATTACCAGCATTGAAAATGTAATATCAAATAATGTAGAAATCGGCAAAGATTGGAGTTCCTTAATAATAACCGGATCAAATACAGGTGGTAAAACTGTTATTTTAAAAACAACCGGATTATGTGTTTTAATGGCAAAAGCAGGACTGCATATTCCTGCTCAGGAAGCCGATATTTATCCTTTCAAAAATATTTTTGCCGATATAGGTGATGAACAGAGTGTAATCCAGAATTTATCTACATTCTCTGGGCATATGACAAATATTATCAGTATATTAAATCAATTAGACAACGAATCGCTGGTTCTCCTCGATGAAATAGGAGCAGGAACTGACCCATCAGAAGGCTCAGCATTAGCTCAGGCAATACTTGAAGCCCTGCATAAAAAAGGCGCAAGAACTATAGTAACAACTCACTATGGGGAATTAAAAGCGCTTGCTTATACACAAGAAGGCTTCTATAATGCCAGTGTTGAGTTTGATATAGATAGTCTTGCCCCTACATATAAACTGATTATGGGGTTACCGGGCAAGAGTAATGCTATTACAATAGCAAAGAATCTTGGTTTAAGTGCTGAAATTTCTGATAATGCTCAGAATATATATATAACTCAAAAAGATCCTACAGGGGAAATAATGGAAGGCTTGCAAAATACCCAGCAAGAACTCTCCAGAAATGCTCAGAAAATAGAATCTACAAAAGAAGAACTTGAAAGATTAGAAACAGAATACAACCAGAAGCTTGAAAAAATTAATTCCGAGAAAAAATATGCATTAAATGTCTATAAGAAAAAATTTGATACGGAAATCACTAAAGCACGAGCCGAAATAAAAGAGATTTTAGAAGAAACAAGAAGAACAAAGAGTGAAAAAGTAGCCAGACGTGCATCAAACAGACTTTCTGAAATTGAATCAATTCAAAGAAATATTTCTGCTCAGGATCAAGAAGATTTAGAACCTCAATATGAACCAATAAATTGGGATGATATTAAGGTAGGAAGTCCTGTATTTATTAAAGGACTAAATCAGGAAGCGATTCTTTTAAGCATGCCGGATAAAAATAAAAATGTACAAGTACAAGTAGGCCTATTAAAAACAACAGTAAAAATTCAAAAGTTAGTAAAATCAAGCAGTATAAAGCCAAAAGAAGATCCTATACCTAAAAATAGAGCTAACAAATTTAAATTATCCCGTACTAATATTAATAATACTATTGATTTACGAGGTAAAAGAGTTGAGGATGGATTAACAGAAGTTGACCATTATCTCGATCAGGCAAGTTTAGCTAATCTTACTCCTGTCTATATAATCCATGGTCATGGTACTGGTGCATTAAGAGAAGCAATAAGAGATTATTTAAAAACATCGCCCTATGTTGCTAAATTTCGCCCCGGAGAAACTGGTGAAGGCGGAGATGGCGTAAGTGTAATTGACTTAGTATAATTATACCAAGTCATGAATTAACTATTATGATCTAGAAAAATAACGTGTAAAAGAGATAAGAGCCTGTTATACAGGCTCTTATCTCTTTATATCTAGTTAGAATGAAAACACACTTTTGAATGTTTGAGCTATAGTGCTAAGTCCACCTGTTGCAAAGTGAGCAAATGTACTGGCAAAGAATCCTGATTTTGGTTGTTGAGGTGGCTGCTGTTGTACTGGTTGTGGAGCATAGTTATTATGATTTTGATGATTCCAGTTATAGTGATTATGTGAGCGATTCCAATTGTGTCTATGGTTATAACCAGGATGTCTGCGTTTACCTAAGTAGTTAGTGTAATCTCCAGCAGTTGAGTGTTGATCGTACCTGTCTCTTCCACTACCGCCTTTTAGTCTGTCATAACCACGTCCACCATACAAAGAATCTCTACCTCTATCACCTTTTAGAGTATCATTTCCATTACCACCATAAAGAGTATCATTGCCTTTACCGCCTCTTATGTAGTCATTTCCATTTTCGCCAAAGAGTTTGTCAGATCCTTTACCACCGTATAGCTGATCGTTGCCGTTTCCACCATACGCGATATCATTTCCTTTTCCTGCGGATATAACGTCATCACCGCCAAATCCGAAGATAATATCGTCTCTTTTAGTTCCATTAATTCTGTCATTTGCTTCTGTTCCACAAATAACATTTTTTCCCTGAAATTCGAAATTACTACCGTAAAATCTTTCTTTATTCTTGTTTACATAATCATAAAGCATTTGTTCATTCTGAACACGTCTTGGAATATAAGTCATACCTTCACTCCTCCATTATTTAGATAACCCAATTCACTAAAACTCAGATTAATCGTTATTATATTTATTGATGTGATAAAACTGCAAAATTATTCCGTCCTACTAAATTCCTCTATACTTTCCTACTACTTGCTATAATATCTTTCCCACTTATATAAAAACAATCATTAAGCAAAAATTGCTTTTTATGTTTTAACCTAAATTTGAGCATGTCTATAAACCCATTATCAATAAGGGTTTTGGCTTTTTTTAATATTTGTTTACAATAGCGAAAAACTATTTTATTTATGGAGATTATTAATGAGTTAGTACATAAGAGAAATGAAAATAATGATTACAGAGTTTACTGTTAACTTAATAAGAAGTTACTTAGTATCTAATCAACAATAAAAATAGTTTCAGTAAGACTATAAGAGTGTCTTACTGAAACTATTTAGTAATTAATATAAAGTCTGGTTGATAAGTTATATTTTTACTAACATTATTTTAAATTTTGATTTTGCGGTTAAAGCATGAGGTTCAGTTGCTGGCATAAGAATCATTTCACCTTCCTTAAGGTCAAACTTTTCACCTGATATAATTATCTCAACTTCGCCTTCAAGTACCTGTACAAATGCATCGACAGGAGCAGTATGGGAGCTAATTACTTGTCCTTGATCAAATGCAAACAGCGTAACCGATTTTTCTTCCTTGGTTATAAGTGTTTTGCTAACAATGGCATTATCCTGATAATCCAGAGTCTCTTTTAAGTTTATTATTTTCTTGTTAAAGCTGTTTCCCATACATTTCTCCTAAATTTAACCTGTGTTCAAGTGTGTAATTATAAACTTTTTGTTCATATTCAGTCAAGATTTCAAATTCTTCAATAACAACTGCCGTACCCATCATGCCAATTAAGAACATATAATTTGAACCGCCTAACTCTGCATAGTTAATATCGCACTTAACAACGGCATTTGCCCCATTTTTAAGTGCTTCTTTCCTTAATGACAAAAGGTTTGCCTTTTCTCCAAGTTTCATCTTATATTCAAAGTCATTAGTTAGATTATTCCAGATGTCCTTATCATTGCCAAATTCTCTTACAGTTTCAACTTTAACTATAGATTGAGAATTAATAATACCGCAATACTTGACTATTGTGTGATTTAACAGACTTTCAACGGACAAAACTGGTATATTTTCAATATATGATTCAAATCTCTTTTTTAAAACTTTTAACTTAGCTGTGGCTTTATTCTTTTGACTTTGGATACACTTGTCACAAAATACTTTTGAGCTGTTTAGTTCTAATAGCACCTGATCAAATTCACTCAACTTCTTTACATTGGAGAAAAGAATACCTTTATTTAAGTTAATCTTACATTCCTCACAGAAAATCTGTTCCATTACATTTTGCGTGTCAGTGCAATATGGACATGGTTTATCAGGATATAGAAGAGGACTATTGCAATTTGGACAATACTCATAATCCCCATTAAGGTCTATCAGTCCACTACCGCATTTTATACAATATCTGGAATTCGGTGAGTTCTTTATTCCACAAGCTTTGCACTGCATAAATCAATTCCTGTTAGAATCAACCATGTATAGAATATCAATTATCCATAAAGATAAAGATAGCCACATGTTTAAACTAGTATTCTGACACATTAATTTTGCAAGGGAGATTTGTTCTCGCAGGAGCCTATATGCGAAGCATATCAAGCGACGAAGAGAATAAATCTCCCTTGATCATTATAATTAACTTGTCAGAGTGCTAATGCAGTGTAAAAAAATACATAGGATTTTAATGCGAATCGAGTTATCTTCTCTTAATCTCTATTACTTAATTCCAGATTCAGCAAAAATTCTTTTATTTTTACTCCACCGGAAAACCCGCCTATACTACCATCAGAATTAATTACCCTGTGACAGGGAAATATAATAGGCAATGGGTTTTTAGAATTAGCAGTTCCAACAGCACGAAAAGCTTTAGGATTATTAATTTTTTCCGCTAATTGTTTATAGCTTATAACTTGTCCATAGTGAATTTTACCTAATTCAGCCCATACTCTTTTTTGAAACTCAGTTCCTGTTAAAAACTCCGCTTCTACACTGAAAGCCTTTAAATCCCCTGACAAATACTCTTTAAGCTGGTTTACTACTTCTTTATTGGAATAAATATCTTTTTTCAGAGAAAAACCGATTTTATTAACAAAATTATGAAGATCATTTTCATTTAAATCAATATAGACCAGCTTGTCTTCACTGGAAGCTACTCTAATGGTTTTAAAAGGTTTAAATTTAAATTCAGTATAATAAATTGTTTTCATATTACATTGGAGGAAACATTTTTCTTAATTCAGGAGGCAATTTATGTTTCATTTTACCGGGATTACCTCTCATTGATTTAGTCATATCCGTCATTTTCTTCATCATTTTGCGCATATTTTCAAATTCTTTTAAGAATTTGTTGATCTCTTCTATAGGCAGCCCACAGCCTTTGGCGATTCTTCTTTTTCTGTTCGGATTTATAATATCAGGATTTCGCCTTTCTTCAGGAGTCATACTATTTATGCTTGCTTCAATTCTTTTTAACTGCTTTTCTCCAACGTGCGCTATTTGCTCGCGGTCATTTTTTGACATGCCGGGAATTGGCAGCATTCCTAAAATTTGATCCAAAGAACCAAGCATTTTCATCTGTTTTTGAACTTTCATAAAATCTTCAAGTGAAAATTCTTTATTTCTCATCTTCCTTTCGAGTTCTTTGGCGGATTCAACGTCAAAGTTTTCCTGAGCTTTTTCAATTAAACTAAGAACATCCCCCATTCCAAGAATTCTTTGTGCCATTCTATCAGGATGAAAAGGCTCCAGTGCATCAAGTTTCTCTCCCATACCCGCAAATTTAACAGGTTTTCCTGTAGCGTGAGTTACACTAAGTGCAGCACCGCCTCTTGCATCGCCATCAAGCTTGGTCAGGATTATGCCTGAAATCCCTAATTGCTCGTTAAATGTCTCAGCAACACCAACCGCCGCTTGACCAGTCATTGAGTCAATTACTAAGAGTTTTTCTGCAGGAGTAAATAACCTGTCAAGAATAACAAGCTCAGCCATCAGCTCGGTATCAACCTGCAATCTGCCGGCTGTATCAACTATAACAGTATTATGACCATTTTCTTTTGCATAATCTATTCCTGATGAAACAATAGAACGAACATCAGTACTATCTGCTAAAGTAAATACAGGAACGTTAATTTGTTTTCCTAAGGATTGCAATTGTTGTATAGCCGCAGGTCTGTACACGTCAGCTGCAATCAGTAGAGGATTTCTGCCATCTTTTCTGATTTTTACTGCCAACTTTGCGGCTGACGTTGTTTTGCCTGAACCCTGCAAGCCGAACAGCATTATAATATTAGGCTTACCTTCAGTAGAAATAGGCTTATACTCACCACCTAATAATTTAACAAGCTCATCATATACAACTTTAACAAGTTGTTGACCTGGAGTCAGACTTTTTAAAACTTCTTCTCCATAAGCTCTATCTTTTATATTTGAAATAAACGCTTTTACAACTTTTAAACTGACATCAGCCTCTAATAAAGCTCTTCTGACTTCTCTTAAAGCTTCAGTTATATTATCTTCTGTAAGTGTTCCTTGCCTTGAGGCATTTTTTATTGTTTCCTGTAGACGGTCTGATAATGCTTCAAACATAATATATACTCCGGTATCTCTTTTATTTTAGTAGTGCTGTTATTTTTCAAATAATGCGTTAACAAAATCATCAGGATTAAAATCCTTTAAGTCTTCCAATTTTTCGCCAACTCCGATCAGCTTAACAGGCAGGCCAAACTCTTTTGAAACGGCTATGACAACTCCACCTTTTGCGGTTCCGTCTAATTTAGTAAGAGCAACCGAAGTAAGCTGAACAGCTTCATTAAATACTTCTGCTTGCTTTAGTCCATTTTGTCCTGTAGTTGCATCAAGGACTAACAATGATTCTGATAAACATTCTGGAGCTTCTCTATCTATAACTCGTTTAACCTTGCTTAGTTCTTCCATTAAATTAAACTTGTTCTGCAATCTTCCCGCTGTATCAATCAATAAAATGTCTGCTTTTTGCTCTTTAGAATAAATTATTGCATCGTATACTACTGAAGCAGGATCAGCACCATCTCGCCTGATTATTTCAGCACCTGCTCTGTTAGTCCATATTTCAAGCTGATCTTCAGCAGCGGCTCTATATGTGTCACCAGCTGCGACAATAACTTTTTTACCCTGCATTTTAAATCTATATGCCAATTTTCCGATTAAAGTTGTTTTTCCTACACCGTTAACTCCGGTTACAAGAAATATATTTAACTGATTATCCTTAACATTTAATGAGTTTGACTTAGTAGAACCAAGCACCTGGTTAAACTCATTTTTCAGGAATTCACCAATTCGCTCAGGTCTGATTCTACTTTTATTATCCCTTAATTTTTCAATTATATCCACACTTGTATCGACACCTAAATCAGCTTTTATAAGTGCTTCTTCCATTTCATCCAGCAAATCATCATCAATTTCCTGTTTACCCTGTGTTAAAACCAGAACATTATCAACCAGGGATTCGCTGGTTCTTGAAATGGCCTGTTTTAGATTAGAAAAAGAAATGCCAAACAGATTCTTCTTCACATTATTATTTTCTATTGGATCAGACTGAGGTTGAATACCTTCTTCATTAGTCTGTTCTTCGACTTCTGAATTATTGATATTCTGTTTATTTTCTCCCTGATCTTTAAACTTTTTAAATATATCAAACACTATAGATTATCCCTAATTATTAGTCTTTTTGGCCATATAATTTATTTTCTTCGACTACCTGCCTCAAAATACCGTTTATAAAGCTTGAACTTTCTTCCGTACTATATTTTTTAGCTAATTCAACCGCTTCATCTATAGAGACACTTAGAGGTATATCAGTAAAATATAACAATTCAACTATAGCAATTCTTAGAATATCTCTGTCTATCCTTATTAGTCTGTCGATATTCCAGCCTTTTGCACATTTACTGATTTGCTCATCAACTTCTTTTTTATTTTCAATAAATGTTTTTATTAATCTGACAGTATATTCCTTAACTTCTTCCTGGTTAGCAAGAGATAATAATTCTACAACTTCTCCTGCTGACAAAGTTTTGTCTATAGCGTCAATTACTGTATCAATTCTTCCTGTCATATCAGAAGTTAAAGGTAAAGGTACCGGAATTACTGAAGCTTCGATCGGGCGTTTTATATTATCAGGATGCTCAATCTCATAATTTTCAATAAATTCTCTTATTTTCAAAAGTTCACTTAGACTCTTATTTAAATCATTTTCTGCATTATTAACAAGTGCTCTTACGGATAAAACAACTATTTCTTCTAATTCTTTATCTTTTAAAGCTTCTATATCCTTGCTTAACTGAGAAAATGCCAAAAGGGCCAATTCTCTAGCAGCTCTTCTAGCTTTCACCTGATCCCACCTCTTTATACAAATACTACATAACTTTAGTTATTAAGACATAAATAATATATTTTTTAAAGTGCAATATTCAAACCAACATTACTATCCAGTTATATAAAATTTTACTTATGCTAATTACACTAATTTCTCCTGAAAAATAAATATACTAGCAAAAAGACAAGTGTCTACAATAAAATAATGACATATTTTATAAATTATATTTATACATTGATCAGGTTTTTTAAAAATAAAATTACACTAATAATACTAAAAATTATCTTGCTGTAGATGGTTAATCACCAAGCAGACTAATATAATTTTTACGTATAATAAGGAGTTTAAAATGAATAAAATCAAGGTTCTAATGGCAATAGATGAACCTAATTTAGCTACAATAATTGTGCATACAGCCTCTAATTTAATAGATAAGGATAACTCTGAAATCACACTGCTTAATGTAAACGAGACCAATGTGCCAGGGGAATATTACTTTATAAATTCTCCTCAGAAATTTATAGAACATGAAGCAGAAAAATCAGATTTTGCTTATTTGGAAAATTATCTTGAAACCGAAGGCTTTAATTATAAAGGCTTTCTATATCGAGAAGGCTCTGCTGCCGATAATATATTAGATGTTGCAGAAAAAGAAAGGTATGACCTGATTGTAGTTGGTTCCCATAATAAACATGCTACGCAAAGATTTTTTCTTGGAAGTGTAAGTTATAAAATTTCCAGATTGAGCAAGGTTTCTGTTCTGGTAATTAAGCCAACAGATAAATCAAATGTTGAAAAAAATGAGAATTATTCCGTATTATTCGCCACTGATAGTTCAGATTATTCAGAATATGCATCAAATAATTTGGGTAAGTTTATAGACAAAAAAAGAGCCATAGTCAATGTTCTAAACGTACTTCCACCAATTCAAGAAATTATACCGACTGATGCATATATTTATACTGATATAACCAGGATAATGGAAGAATCAGAGCTGGTATCCAAAGAAATAGTTAGGGAAACAGCTATTAATATTGCTAGACAAGGTGTTAATATAGATAAGAAATATCATGTTACTGGAAATACAGCATCAAGCATAATTAAAGAGGCAGAAAAAAATCTTGCAAAATTAATTATAATGGGCGCACATGGAAAAACTCATATACCAGACTGGCTTATGGGAAGTGTGAGCACAAAAGTTTATGAAAATTCCCCAATTTCAGTTCTAATAATTAAGAAATAAAGACAGATTCTTGTAACCAGCATTTGATATATCCTTGATTAAGGATTTTCAAGTATTAATTCACCGTTCCTCTTGTCTATTGTAAGTTTAAATTTTTGAATAAAATTTAATCCCAATAACCCTGCAACATCTTTGGTTGCACTAATATCAAGAATTATTACTTCTACGTTACTGGCAATTAATCCATCTATTTCGATACTTTTTAATATAACTTTTGGAGCATTGACTGCACCATTAGCAGTCATAATATTAACTCTTGGCGCATTACTGCTTAATACACCAAGTTCTCTGGCTAATGATGTAGATATTGATGTATAAGTCGCCCCGGTATCAAGTATAAAACTTGAAACTGCGTGATTGTTAATTTTTACATTTCTGACTATTAATGCTGAATTATGACCGTTTATATTCAGTACAACTTTTTTCTTTAAAGTTTTATTTTGTATTAAACGCAATCCATGTCTTGCTTTTTCAGCAGCTTCAGAGTAAGGATTAAGATCAATTATAGCCTGATATTCTTCCCGTGCTTCTCCAGCTTTGTTATTTTTTACCAGTGTTATTGCCAGATAATATCTAATAGAAGTATTATTTGGGTCAGTTAAAAGAGCTTTTCTAAAATAATGCTCAGCAATAATATATTCATGTCTGCTATATGCCCCAATCCCAGATTGAAATGCTGTACTAGAAGCATAACCAGGCATTGCTGTAAGTAGAATTATGCTAATAACTGCAAACTTTACCAAAATAATATTTAATGATTTTTTTTTCATTTTTCCTTACTAAAGATTATTGATTATATGAAGATAGTAATTAAAATTCTTAGTGAGTTAATTCAAACAAACCTTCTAAAAAAATATTTTAAATTATATACTTATTTATAAATATATAGAACACCAAGGAAGTGTGAAGTGAAACAATTTAAAAATACAATTAAACATTTGTCAATCTTTCTTGTTTTCCTGTTGGTATTAGGAATAACCCCTGGGGTAAAAGCATACCAATCATCAGATTCTCAAGATAATAGTGTGTTGGTCAGTTTTCCAGTTGGAACAATGTTTAAAGGGATTTTACAGTATAATGCATCAACAAAAAGTAATAATGTCGGTGACATAATAGAATTAATCCTGCCAGCAGACATTTTAGTAGGGGATGCTATTTGTATACCTAAAAATTCAAAGTTAATTGGCGATATTATAAGACTGGGAAGAGCCCAACAAGGTAAAAATGGGTTTATAGAAGTGGTGTTTAACAGACTACAATTCCCTGATGATCAAGAAATCAGCATACTTGCTCATGTATGGACTAAGGATGGCACAGGGATATTGGGAGGAGAACTTACTGAACGAATAGGCTATAAAAAGGTTTCGCATTCAATATGGGGGATTGGTAGTGTTGCTCAGTTAATACCGGATGGGCCTAGACAGATGGGGAAGGAAACTGAGATATTAACAGGGTCTGAGTGGATACTTGTCCTGGATAAAGAATTAAAATTAAATATCATTAAAGATTATTGATATATGCAGTTTAGTGGTATTATGGTATCATATATAAAAATTAAGTTAATAGATTACCTTTTTAACCTAGGTAGAAGGAGATTAAGATGAGAAGCAATACAAAAATAGTTGTAGCAAGTCTTTTAACAAGCGCAATCGCAATTAATTGTTTCACTCCAGTTTTAGCACAAGGATATCAAACTAATTACAACCAAAACTATAATCAAGGTTATAACCAACCAATTGTTGTGCCAAATTATCAACCTGCATACCAGCAGCCGGCATACCAACAACCAGCTTATCAGCAAAATTACAATCAATCATATAATCAATCAAATTATACACAACCTTTACAGGGTAGAATTGTTTTACCAAGAGGCGCAGAACTTAGTGCAGCAATAGCAAGTCCTATGAGCAGCCAATATGCTCGTACAGGTGATACTGTAACAGCTACTATATCCTCAGATGTCTCATCTGGTGGTGCGGTAATTTTACCGGCAGGTACTCGCGTTGAAGGCAAAGTAATTGATGTTGAAAAAGCCGGTAGAATGGGAAAAAACGGCAGATTAAATATTCGTTTTAATACTGCTATTACACCAAACGGGAAAAGATATCCTATATCAGGAAAAATTGCAACAGAAGATGGCACAGGTATCGTATATGGTGGTACTGCAACAACTACACTGACAAGAGCTGCTAAAAATACAGCAATGGGAGCAGCTGGTGGTGCAATAGCAGGAGTAGCATTAGGCGGTATTACCGGTAAACCAGGTACAGGTGCATGGTCAGGTACTGCAATCGGTAGCGGTGCAGGTTTATTAAGTACCTTTGCAACTAGAGGTATAGAAGCTGTGATACCTGGAAATACAAGAATAGACATAGTTCTCGATCAGGATTTAGAAGATACTGGAAGTTCATATCATTATTAATCTGTTTTTATCGTACTGATTAATTGATCCCATTTTCCAGATCATGCTAGACTATAGTTATTACGAGTAGCCTAGATATATTAAGTAATATAGACTTAAACAGGAAATATTAATGAATACTTTGGGGACGAGAGAAGAGAAAAAAACTGAAAAACAGGAAAATAACTATAGTAGCATACCTGCTGTAGTAAGAAATGATCCTAAAGAAATTTCTCTTGAAAAAGCTTTAGTTATTTCTGCTATTGCTCATCCTGCGATAACAGCATTATTATGGTTATTGTTTAAATTACTAGTAATTCTTCTGGCAATTTTAGGTATAACATTGCCTTTATTTGACCGTCCTCAACCTAAAGTAAAAGATATAGAATTTGTTTTGGTCACTAAACCAGAGCAAAAGCCAATAAATCCAAATACCAAATTTAGAGCAGACAGAAATTCAAGAGCTGGTGGAAAACATGATCCCAATAAGCCTATAGCTGAACCACAGCCAAGTGCGCCTAAAGCAACTGCACAGCGTGCAAGTGCGCCACAAGCACCATCAAAACAGGCTGTTCAAAAACCTGTAAGTAAACCCAGTCAGCAGCAGCAAATGGATACTCCGGTTCCACCGCGTCCTGCCCCACAACAAAGTAGACCAAAGCCAAATATAGCACGTCCAAATGTATTTTCTATACCAGTTCCGGCTGCTAAAGCACCTAAAGCAATGTCACCTTCCAGTGGTGGGCCGGTTACAAGTGGACCTATAAGTACATCTTCTCCATCATCGTCACCTGCTCCCGTGATGGGACGTAGTGGGACTGGCAGTTCAAGCCAGGGGAGATATAACAGTGGAAGTTCCTATGGTAGTGGAAGTGCAGGAAACCCAAGTCCGGGAAATCCTAATGGTAGCCCAGGAATAGATGCTATAAAAGAGCCGGATTTTGGCCCATATATGAGAGAATTGCAAAGAAGAATTAAACGTAACTGGAATCCTCCAAGAGGAAATGAGAGTAAGCGTGTTGTAGTCCTGTTCAAAGTCAGTAAGGATGGAAGACTATTATCACTAAGTGTAATGAATAAATCAGGTAACCAAGAAGCCGATCAGGCTGCAATTTCAGCAGTACAATTAACCGCACCGTTTAAACCTTTACCTCCTGAATATAAGGGTAAAGATATTGATATACAATTTACCTTCGATTACAACGTTTTTGGAGTAAGCGGCGGTAGGCGCTAAGTGAGGATATAATTTAGTAGTAAAATAAAGCGAGGTAGCATAATGGAATTATTAATTCATTCAATCAAAATGGACTGGCCAGTACTATTCCCGATATTAGTATGTTCAGTTTTAGTTGTAGCAGTGGCCATTAATAGATTTTCATTCTATAATGAGAGCAAAAGAGATGTAGTACAATTCATTCACAGATTACAAAAAGAACTTCAAAAAGATAATCTAGATGGAGCACAAAATCTTAGCGCTCAGTTAGGTGGAATTATCGGTGAAGTTGCTGAGGAAGGTGTACGCGTTCTTGCAGAGCATAAAAAAGACTTTTCAAGATCTTTTGACATCACAACAAACCTGGCAACAAGAAAACTAGAAAAGCACATCACAATTTTAGGAACAATTGGTGGTGTAGCTCCATTTTTAGGGTTGTTTGGAACAGTTGTCAGAATTTTATATACATTCCAGGATTTAGCGCATCAGGGTAACCAGAGTGCTGCAGTAGCCATGGGTATTGGTTCTGCACTTATCGCAACAGCATTTGGTTTAGGTGTTGCGATTGTAGCTGTTATTCTTTATAATTCATTCCAGTCTGTTGTTAGAAGATATGAGGATGATTTTCAGCTATTAAAACTATTATTCCTTAGTTTTGCAGATGGTGAAGAGCCAGCAGAAATAAAAGAAACCATTCGTCATATGGAACCAAATCCACAATATTAAGTGTTAAAGGCACCTATATTGAAATGATAGTATTACTTATAGGATAAGAATCAATGGGTATGTCTAAATCATCAGATAAAGAATTTAATGATATTAACATTACGCCGTTAACAGACATTTTCCTTGTGCTGTTAATTATAATGATGGTTGTTGCACCGATGTTTCAGTCAGTTGACAAAAACATTACCATGCCACAAATCAATAGCGGACTAAGTGTTGATAATGAAAAAGTAACTGTAGCTATTACAAAGAGTGCTGAATTCTTTATAGATGGAGTAGCCATTGATCCAGCTAATTTAGAAGCAGAATTAACCAAGCTGGTAGGCAAGTCAAAAGAAAAAAATGTTGTAGTAAAAGCAGATACATCCACAAAAAATAAAGAAATCATGAAAGTAATCAGAGCAGCTCAAGGCGCTGGTTATGAAAAGTTAACAGTTGCAGGTGAGCCGCTATCCAAAAAACAGCAAAATGATCTTAGAAGTAATGCTGTACAAGGTGAGCCATTAAATGAACCAATAATTGAATCAGAAGTAATTGACTAGAAATAATTAAATAGAGTAGGTATAAATAAACCATGGGAATGTCAACATCAAAAAATAGAAAAGAATTTAACGATATTAACATTACACCATTAACTGATATTTTTCTTGTGCTGTTAATTATAATGATGGTTATTGCACCATTATTAGATCAACAGGGATTAAATCTTATTGTTCCAAACAATCAGGAAGTTAAAGAAAAACCAAAAGAATCTAAACTTATTACAATTGATGTGGCTGAGGATGGTGCTTACACAATGGATGAAAAACCTGTTACAGCAGGTGAGTTAGTTTTTGCTATTCAGGATGCTGCAAAGGAAAAGAAAGATGGATTATTAGTTCAAGCAGCCAGTGATGCCACACATGGAGCGGTAGTTACAGTTATGGATGCTGCAAGAACTGCAGGGGTAACGAACATATCAGTAGCAGAGAAATAAAAACAATTTCATATAATAAAAAGGAGCTTAGTTAAGCTCCTTTTTAATTTCTGTATAACTATAATTTCCTGATGCAACTATCTCTTCAGCCTGATCTCTTAACTCAAACAGTTTATTTTCTAGAGCTAATCTATATTGCTCGACTTCATCATCATTAATATCTTTAGGAACATAAATAGGATCACCAAAAACAGTTACCCATTTGGTAAAAAACGGAATTTGATATTTATCCCATGAATTAGCAACTATTTTTCTTTTGCCGGCAGGAACCAAGGGTACTATAGGTTTCTGAGACATTTGAGCTATTTTTATAATCCCGCTTTTAACTTTATAAATAGGTCCTCTTGGTCCATCAACAGTATAAGCAACGTTTTTGCCGACTCTTAATGTTCTTAAAATAGTTCTAAGAGCTTCAGTGCCACCTCTTCCCATAGAACCTCTGATAGCAGAATAGCCTAATTTGGTGCTAACTCTGGTTATAATTTCTCCGTCATTACTCTTGCTAATTAAGAGATATGTGTCTTTTCTTGGGTTAACATTGGCCAATCCAAGTTGAGCGCCATGCCATACAGCATATATTACAGGTGATAGCTGAGGATTATAGTTAACAGACACAAGCTTTAATGATAAATCAGCTCCTTTTAAGCCTATAAAGCCAATAGTGGAAGCTAATGAGATTTTTAACTCTTCTTTGAATGTTCTCATACTAACTGTTCTACTTCTTTATTTAAATGCTCACTTATAATTCTTGCTACTTCTTTTGAAGCAATTTTATCGCCAAATTGCAATTGTATTAATTCAAGTTCCTGAATCATTTTTTCCCTTTTGCTTTGATTATGCAGCAGACTCATAACCTCAAAAGCAATATCATCTGGTTTTGCCTTATATTGCAAAAACTCTTCAACTACTTTTTTCCCGGCAATAACATTAGGCAATGCTACAAATTTTAAGTATCTTATCAGTAAGTAAGCCAGATAAGCAATTAAAGGACCTTTATAACTAACAACCATAGGAGTTTTATAAATAGCAGCTTCAAAAGTAATAGTTCCTGACGCCAGCATAGCAACATCGGAGCTGGCTAATAAAGGATGATTTTGATTTTTTATAATTTTTATATCAATAGCATTATCTTTATTAAATTTTTTAATATGCTTATTTATTAATTCATCACTTATACTCGGAGCCTGACCCACACAGAATTGAACTTTTTGTGAGAATGACTTTATTTTAGCAGCAGCTTTCAGGAAAATAGGAAGCAAATAATTTATTTCCATCTTTCTGCTGCCAGGAAATATTCCAATTATTTTTTTATAAGGATCAAGATTATTAGCTTCTATAAAATCTTGTTTATTAAAGTCTTTATTCAACTGAGACATTAAGGGATGTCCAACATATTCGACATTGACACCGGCATTTTTATGCACATTCTCTTCAAAAGGCATAATAACCATCATTTTAGAAATATACTTTTTAATTACATTTAGTCTGCCTTTTCGAGAAGCCCATACTTGAGGAGAAATATAATAAAAAACATTAATTCCGTTTTTCTTTAAAACTTTAGCAAGCCTTAAATTAAATCCACCATAGTCTATAAGTAATACTAAATCAGGTTTGTATTCGTTTTTTAGATAATCAAGGATTTTTTTTCCTAATTTTATGTGGCTCCAAAGAGACTTGATGGCATCAAGGCCAACCGCACTCATTTTGCTATGGTCACTAAAAAGCTTTATGCCTTCAGCTTCGAGATTAACTCCGCCAACAGCTTCTATTTGAATATCAGGAATAAGTTCTCTCAATTCTTTTACCACATAAGATGCGTGTAAATCGCCTGAATGTTCACCAGTTACAATAAAAATCTTTTTCATACTGCTATAAATACCATTTCATGTTTATCTGCAAAGTTTATCATTTCTTCTTTTTGAACTACAAATGTTTCTCCAGCTTCAATGGCAAGGACTTTTCCACCAAACTTTTTCATTGTTTGTAATGTATTTAATCCCACCGTTGGAATATCAAATCTTTGGTCCTGATTAGGTTTACTGACTTTTACGACTACTACTTTACCATTACCTAATCTGCAACCACGTTCAATTGCTCTATCCGTACCTTCTATTGCTTCTATTGCAAGAATCATCTTATCCTGCACGACAACAGACTGACCTATATCAAGCCTGCCTATCTCTTTGGCAATATTAAATCCATATTCTATATCCAGTTTTTGATGTTCATCAGGCTCATATTTACCCAAAGCACCTTTTTCCACCAATAATTCTTTTAAAAATATTGTTTGGTCTAAAACGCTGATATTTCTTTCATTTAATACATCAACCATAACAAGCATAATTGCATCGTCATTAAGTTTTTTCATATTCCTTAATAATTTAATAGCCATTGAATCCAGCCTTGGATTTCTGAATAATAGGCCCTTATGGACTTTTCCAATAAAGGTTAATTGAGTAACATTTTCTTTAGCAAGAGTATCAAGAATTTTCTGTATTTCACCCGGTCCGTATGGATAAACTTTACTGCAATAATCTTTTAATAATCTTCTATTGCTAGCGGCAAGCGATATTGCAATGACTTCAAATCCGCTATTATTAGCAGCTCGAGCTAATTTTACAGGTAATTCCCCCTCACCTGCAATCAATCCTATTTTTTTTGATAATATTGTGTCCAATTACTCTTACCCAATAACTATAAACATTACATTATTTTTACGATATTCTAAAAATAAACTCAATATCTATTATTTTATAACAAAAAATAAATTTTACTTAATTATAACAACCTTTTATAATGATAATATATTAATTATCAAATAATAATTCCCGTTTTCTATGAGTAATAGCTAGAGATAGGTAGGAGAAACAAGTGAAAGCTAAAAAGATAAGTATAATAATTCCTGTATATAACGAAATAGGCACATTAAGAGAAATTCTTGATCAGGTAGAAAAAGCTGAATTCTGCTCACTTAATAAAGAAATAGTATTGGTTGATGATGCATCAATAGACGGAACCAGAGAATTATTAAAAGAATTAGAAAATCTAAATAAATACAAAATCTACTATCATGCAAAAAATATGGGCAAAGGTGCAGCAATAAGAACAGCATTGAGTTATTCAACAGGAGATATTATAGTTATTCAGGATGCTGATCTGGAATATGATCCCAATGATTATAACGATTTGGTTAAATTGATTATTCAGGATAAAGCCGATGTAGTTTATGGTTCAAGACTTACAGGCAGCAAGCCTGCAAGATCGTTTAAATTCTTACATCTTATAGGAAATAAATTCCTAACACTCCTAACAAATTTACTTTATGATACAACGTTAACAGACATGGAAACCTGCTACAAGGCTTTTAGATCTGATGTAATTAAAAATATAACCATAAAGTCAAACAGATTTGATTTCGAACCTGAAATCACGGCTAAAGTTCTAAAAAGAAAATATCATCTTTATGAAGCACCAATCTCTTACTACGGAAGAGACTATCATGAAGGCAAAAAAATCACCTGGAAAGATGGTTTTGGTGCTATAAGGGCATTAGTTAAATATAGATTCCTTGATTAAAATTTAAGTCTGAATTTGTATATTATATCTAACCATAATTACATTAATGATCTTAATGTTTCTTAACTTTACTCAAGTTTGGCTTAAGGATATTAAACAGTAATTATTAGTATATAATGAGCATATTAGAAACTTAAATACTTCAAAACATGGTACAATTAAGATCAATAGAAGATTAAAATAGGGATTTGAGATGGGTAAGACTACGTTTATACTTGGCGGAACTGGTAGTGGAAAAAGTAGTTATACAGTTGAGATTGCTAAAAAAAATTATAAGAAAGTAGCATTTGTAGCTACTTGTCCATATTTTGATGAAGAAACCAGAGAAAAAATTAAATTACGTAAACAAGAACGCCCCCCTGAGTGGAAAACTTATGAAGAATTCACAAATTTACCTGCTCTGCTGGAAAAACTTGACGTTAATGAAACTTATGATCTTGTTATTATTGATTGTTTAACACTTTTTGTCTCTAATCTTTTATTAGAGGGTTTAAATGATGAAGATATAAGAAAAAAAGTCAGTGAAATGATGACCACACTTAAAAATGCTAAATATAATTCAATAATTATTACTAATGAAGTAGGATTTAGCGGTGTTTCTGAGAGTAAAAATACACGTATGTACAAAGATATTTCTGGTAAGATGAGCCAACTAGTAGCAAGAAAGGCTGAAAGCGTTTATCTGATAGTGGCCGGACTTCCATTGAAGCTTAAAGATACTAAAGGTACTATAGATCATGCGTCAAACTTCGTATTAAAGAGTTAAAGATTTATCTTAATATTATTTTCTATTGAATTAAATATCTTTTAAACCATAATGAAGCCAAATTTGCCACTTCTTCTAATGCTCCTGACTCTTCAAACAAGTGAGTTGCCCCTGGTATTATAGTTAATTCTTTTTCTGAAACTAATTTATCATATGCTTCTTGATTTAGCTCTATAACAACTTTGTCATTACCACCTACTATTAATAGAGTTGGAGCCTGGACTTTTGATAAATCAGGTTCTGCTAAATCTGGTCTGCCTCCTCTACTCACCACAGCTTTAATCACATTGCCAAGTTTTGCAGCTGCTTTAAGTGCTGAGGCTGCACCTGTACTTGCTCCAAAATAACCTATTAGTAATTTTTCAGTTTTATCCTGACTTTGAAGCCACCTGGTTACTACTAATAATCTATTAGTAAGTAAATCAATATCAAAGCGAGTTTTATACACAAGATCTTCGTTTTCAGTGAGTAGATCTATAAGGAGAGTAGCAAAACCATTTTTACGCAAGATTTCTGCTACAAAATTATTTCTAGGGCTATATCTGCTGCTGCCGCTGCCGTGGGCAAACAGCACAATTCCCCGGACATTTTCCGGTATTGCAAGTGATCCTTCAATTTCAACTGAATTAACTTTTATATGAATAATTTCATCATAATAATTATTAGCCATATTTAAATCCTCTATTGTCAAGAAAGAAAGCCCGCTAAATTGCGGGCTTTCTTTCTTGTAAAATACTTTTAACCCATAACCTCGTGAACATCATGCTCTAAGTCTGCAGGTGAATTATAGCTATCACTTGGCAATTCATTTAAGATATTTCTTAATTTTTGAGGATTACCTTTTGTGTATTCTACTTCCTTGTCTCCATAAGAATTAATGAGATCCTGTTTAGAACAAGGAAAGTCTGCACCTTTAATTGCTTTTGTAATTGATGCTGCACCGTATGCCATAGTATTTCTCCTTTTATTACTGAAATAACGAATTATAGTTATAAGAGATTAAAACAATTTATTTTTAAATTCATTGAACATAGAACTTATTTTAAAAATAAATTTTAATTATATATTCTATTAACCTCTGGTCTTATGCCAGTGACAATGGAGCTTTATAAGCCAGTAGCCATACTAAAAATATATCCAAATTATTTTGTTTTAGAATGCGAGTTTAAATTTAGATTTAATACATAAGTAAATCTTCTTGTTAATTCGCACTATAAAAAAGATATACATGAGGATTATATGTTTGGGGATTATCTGGAATTTCATTTTTCTATCTAATTCTGGTATATGTGCAGGCAAGTAGATTTAAGGGTTATAAGATTATGAAAAAACTAAAAACAATTGGTTTAATTCTTGCATTTATGCTAGGTTTACAAAGTTTGCAAGTAAAGGCAGATGAGTTTGACTATGATGCAATTAACAACAATGACAGATTATCATTGCGCTTAGATCAGAGCTTTACTACTAGAAAGTACATTCTTGGCCCTAACGATATTATAAGCATATCCATATATAATGTGCCTGAATTTGATCAGAAAAATATACGAGTACAACCAGATGGCCGACTCATCATAACACCTTTAGGCTCATTAAAAGTTACAGGGCTAACTCTAGATGAATTACACGATTTACTTGTACAAAAATACAGCCATTATCTAATTAATCCACAAGTTTCTATAAATCTGGATGAAAGCAGACCGTTTATTGTCTATATTACGGGCGCTGTAGCTAATCCCGGAAGTTACGAACTAAATACAAGTACAAATGATTATAGATATATTCAAACTACAAAACCGGAAATATCTATTGAAAGAAAAACACCATTATTATCTAATATGCTCGTTGCAGCAGGTGGAATTAATCATGATGCAGACCTTGAGCGCGTTCAAATAACAAACAATATTGATGGTACAAAATATGAAGTTAACCTGTTAAAGCTCCTTGAAAAAGGTGATTCGGCACAGGATATTTACTTGATGGCCGGTGATAGTGTTCATGTGCCACAGTTGTCAACTCCACTTGCTATAAGTAGTGAAAAATACAAAAAATATGCCAGTGCTACTTTCTCCCCAAGAACAGTCCCTGTAAAAGTTTTTGGGTATGTCAATAATCCAGGGCTTATAAGATTAGATCCTGCTGATTCCTTAAACCTGAATTCAGCTATAACGGCAGCAGGCGGGTATTTGTCAGATTCAGCATATGCGCCAAATAAGGTCTATTTGAGTAGATTGGACTCAAACGGTAAACTTGTTACCACAGTAGTTAACCCTATGAGTAATGATTTGATACTTATGCCAAGTGATATAGTATATGTTCCTGAAAAAACAAGACCGCTTGTAGGAAAAGCTTTTGATTATATGGCAAGAATTATCAGCCCTGCAAATGGTATAGCTAATTCATATAATAATTGGGCTTTAATATTTGATCCAGGAAGATTCTACAGAGGTGGATTTTAATATCCAACGTCCATTAATGTGAGTAATAGTAGAACTTAGATATAAGGTGATTTATATGAAAAATAAGATATTGTCTTTGATTTTTAAAGAAAAAGGCATAGTTATTTCCGGATTAATTATGGGACTAGCACTATTTGTATGTTATTTTCTGTTCTTTTATACCCCAATTTATTCGTCTACAGCTGAGCTTTTTGTAAGAAACATCTCACAAAATAGTGTTTTTACAGCAAATGAAGGTGAATCAATGATTCAGTCTGAAAGTGGCTATAGCAATCCATTATTTAACCTGACTCATTTGCTTAAATCCGGCAATTTAGCTTCAAGAGTCTATGACAAAGTTAAACAAAAGCATCCTGAAGACCTTAAAAAACTTAAAGTAAAAACTGCTGAAGATTGGGAAGGTATTTTCCCTGAATTAATTGAAGCAAAAATTGAACCTTCTACAGATATTATCAATGTTTCTATTAACTGGATAAATAAAAATAATACAAAAAGTATCCTCAATGATACTATAAGTGAATTTCAAGCTGCTAATCTTGAAATTAGGAAGGCAGCAGAAATAAAAAGAAGAGAATACTTAGATGCACAACTTGCAGAAATTGGCGGTAATCTCGATTCTGTGAGAGCACAAATAAAAGAATATAGACTAAATAATAATGCTTTTGATCTGGTAAATGAAAGTGTTGAACTGACAAAAGCAAGAGTAGAATTACAAAAAGAAACTGAAATATTAAGAAGCGATATTAATTACTACAACAGAAAATTAGCAGATTTATCCTCACAATTGGGAATACCTAATGCTAGAGCTGCGCTAAGAGCAACTTCAGTAGGGAATGACCCTTATTTGACAAAATTAAGTCAGGATTTAGTTGAAGCAGAGCAAAGACATTCAAGCTTGAGAGCAAAATTTACTGATAATTACCCGGATGTTATTGCTGTGAAAAATGAGATAAAAGCAATAGAGAAAAATATCAAGAAAAGACAGAGTGAATCTATTGGAAACAGCATATTCAAAAGAGGTATATATGATAAACCATCTCAGGATATAGTCACTGATTTAGCCAGAGTACAGGCTGAACGTATCTCTTCAATAGCAAAACTTAGAGGAATTCAAAAAGGTGTTAGTAATTTATCACAAGCTGAATCAAAATTACCTGCTAAAGTTTTAGGCCTAGAAGAGCTACAGAAACAGGAAAGTGCGCTTGCAACAGCATATAACAATGCCAAACAAGCTCAATTAGAAGCTAGAATCAGAGAAAATGAAGTAATTGATAATATAATAGTTTTAACAAAATCTTCAAATCCAAAATTTATGCTAATTACACTTTTAATCAGATTCTTTGGTTTTATTGCATTTGGTTTAATGGGAGCTTTTGGTCTGGCATGGATTAAAGAAGAAATAGAAGATAAATGGGTTGACTCTCAGGAAATCGAGAGCGTAACCGGTCAAAGAGTTATTGGCATCATCCCATGGATAAAATCCAGATACGAAGCCCTTGAACATCTAATTCAACAATCTTATTCGCCATTAGGTGTTGCATATAGAGATATTACCAATAATATTATCTCTAAATCATATCTGGATGATGCTCAGGTACTGTCTTTCGTATCAACAGTTCCGTCAAGAAGCCAATCTTCAATTATAGCTAATATATCTGCAACCATGTCTAAACTGGATAAGTCAGTAGTTGTAATAGATACTGATTTCACTCAGTCTCAAAAACTCTTAAAAAGATTAGGTTGCGGTGAAAGTTGTAAAGGTAAAGATTTAATTGATGTTATAAATGAAGTAAATAAGCATCTTAGACTGGCAAAATCAGCCGATGATAACGTCATTAATGAGATTATAAAAGATGCCCTGATCCCTATTGCTATTAAAGCAGAAGACGGGTATGACACCGGTTTCAATTATTTATGTGTAAATAAAGAAATAGATAACTTCTATGATTATGTTGCGACTCAGGGATTTGTCACCGTTATTAATTTCCTTAAAAAGCATAATGAATTTGTATTAATTGAAACTCCTGCTAAACCTCTTGTATTCCCTGAAATATCAGCTGTTGCCAGTGCTTCTGATGCTGTAATTATCATCTCAGCTATGGAAACAAATAGAGAAAAATTAGTTAACATTATTGATAAATTTGACAGAACAAATACCAAGATACTTGGAATCATTACCAGAGAAGAAAATTCTGAATTAGAAGAATACTTCCACGACAGAGATGTTGAACCAGAAACAGAGCCTCTTGTTAAGGTGTAGATATGAACAATACAGAGAAAAAAATATCTAAATTACTAAGTTCCAGGCTTATTATAGTTATAGGCACCATAATAGTTCCTTTAATATTGCTAAATGTTATAGGTTCAAAAAGCGATATTGATCCGTTTATAATCTTTTCAATACTAGCTGTTGGCTTTATCATTGGCGCCTTTATAATTAAAAAGTCTTTAGAATCAACAATAATACCTTATTTGCTATTACAAATGGTATTTTTCTGGATTCTTATTGATTTTATTTATCTGGGATCTATTGGTCTCAACTTGAAATTATATGCAATGTCATTTGCTTTATCGTTATTAATTGCCGCTTACCAGGTAATGAAAAACTTTAAATATCTCTGGTCAAATTTTCCAGTTTTTAGATATTTATTGATTTTTTTCCTGATAAGCATTCCCTATTTTCTTTTTTACCATTCTGATTTCAGAACATCAACTTACCCTGAGATATGGTTTGCAAAGGTAAATCAGGCAACGCAGCAGACCCACTCATTTACATATAAAACATTCAGAGATGATTCAAGCATTGCCATGTATCTGGTAAGTATATGTCCTATAGTTGCAGCAATAATATCATTAATGCTGTTTCATGGTTTAAACACTTTTGATATGGTTAATGAAAGACTAATTAAAATAATAAAGTGGATAACTTATGGGTTTGTAGCTTACTTTTTTGCAGCAGCATTAGGTGTGATACTAGGATTAAGCCATTTTAGTTTTGAGACAGGAAGATTAGTAGGAAATTTCTATGGTTCCACCATAGGTTTTCATATTTTCATATCGATGTTTATACTGCTTTTTATTGGCTTTAAGTATTACATAAACACAGCTCAGCCTTTTAAAGGGCAAAAATTATTAAATATAGCTTTAAATTTCATTATTCCTGTTTATTTAGTACTAGTTCTATTGCAAATAAATAAAAGCTCGATCCTCGGCTTAGTTATGGCTTTAATGGCTATTCTTTTTATGAATTTCAGATATAGTAACATAAAAAGTTTTTTTAAAGATAAAAGAAGTGGAACAAGAAAGATTTTTATTAGAATTATTCAATTTTTACCATTACTATTAGTATTATTATTGCTGAAGAATTCTGAGTTTGTATCAACTACAATTTTTAACATAGTTCATAGATTTTCTTCTGTTGAGACATTAAATTCAAGATTCATGATCTGGGAATACTTTATTCGCGATTGGACGGATAAATTAGACCTTATTAAATTTATATTCGGGTTCGGAGCAGATGCGTCATTAGAGAAGATATTCTTTATTTCAAGCATGTTTGCTCGCACTGATAGCCTACTAAGCACACATAATATTTTTATTGCTATGTTTTACGAGTATGGATTATTCGCAATTTTCTATTTTGGAGCAATTGTATCTGTTGCATTGAATAATCTAAAAATCATCTTATCAAAAAATACTGATAAAAATGTAAGAATATTCAGCAATATAAGCCTTGCAATTATTATATTCTTTGCCTTATATCATTCAACAGATGGGCTAAGAATTCCTATCGCTATTTTATTTTTCTCTATGATAGGATTTTTAGAGTCTGCTAAGTTTGCTTATTTACGCTTATATAAAGAAAACGAGAATAAAATCTCTGAAGAAGTTCAAACTTAGGTAATTTATTAATATTAAAATTCTTATTTAACAATTAAAAGCATATTTTAAAATATGCTTTTAAATTATATTACAAATTTTTACTACTATATCAAATTTTTCTTGCGTATAACCACCTTTTATGATAAGCTAAACAAAGCTATATCTATGTTTTAAATTAGAGAGTAGGTTGAGTTAAAGGAGGTTAAAAGAGAAAAACTATTTACTATACCTAGAATGCACAAAAAACGGATTTTTTTCAAGTGTTTTTTTCCAACTTTAGTATGGTTATTTAACATGGAGTAAAAATTAATGAAAGCAGCAGACAAAAACAGACAAAAATTATCTTCTTCTGAAACAAGAGCCACAAATGCAAAGTATCAATCAAATAAAAAGTGGAAGATTAACCTTGCTGCAATCGAAGATTATATAGAATATATGACGAACGACGAATAAATAAACACACACAACTAAATATCTTACAAACAGAACAGGGCCTAAAAGGCCCTGTTCTGTTTGTAAGATATTTAGTTTAAATATTTCTCATTCAATACCAGATTAAATTTATCTGAATTAAAGTAATAATCGACTCCTAAAGGCAAAGTTGCTTTAAAATCCCCATGACTTGCCGGGAATCCATAGCCTATAGGAATATCCAGATCATTTGTTATCTCTTTAATAACATCTATAACAGATAGATGATTTATTTCAGTGTTATCTGACTTAACTATCTGTGTAAACTCACCAAATAACAATCCTGCGATCTGATCAAATACCCCGGCTAGTTTTAACTGCATAAGCATTCTGTCAATTTTATACAAAGGTTCGCCGATGTCTTCGAGTAACAGAATTTTATCTGTTAAATCAGGAAAATAAGGAGTTCCAAGTAATCCTGTGATTATTGCCAGATTTCCAGCAAATAATGCTCCATCAGTATCGCCAGGATTTAAGCATTCATAATTAACGGGATTCTGGTATATATGCGGGATTTCCGCTTTACCTTCCAGTACGTCAAAGAAGCTTGATTCTGTGTAGCTGTTTACTTTACCTGTACCAAAATCTGATAAGGCTAAAGGTCCATGAAAGGTAACTAAACCAGATCTTTGCATAAATGCCCATAATAAAGTTGTAATATCACTGTATCCGACAAAGATTTTAGGATTATTTTTGATTATTTCAAAGTCAATATTCTGTAAAAATCTGAATGTCCCATAACCGCCTCTGGAACAGATAATAGCTTTTATATCCGGGTCTTTAAAGAAATTTATAAGATCAGTAACCCTATCTTCATCTTTACCAGCCAAATAAGCCTTCTGATCCTGTGCATGAGGAGCTACCTTTACCTTATAACCTTTTTTTTCAAGATAACCTATTGCTGGTAACCAGAGTCTTGCTTCTTTAACTGCACCTGCTGGAGATATAATTCCGATTGTATCTCCGGGAGTAAGTTTATCAGGTTTTATTAAGTTACTTATATCCATATATTTTGCCAATTTCTAGTATTAACTTTATATACTGAACTATTATTGTTTATGGGAATTTATATTTATTAAAAAATAGTAACTCAGGTTTATCTTAGAGTTATTTTATTATATCTTATATATAGTGGAAAATAAGTCAAATAAAATTTTATAATTCAGTAGGATAATTTGCACGGACATTTTGGAAAAAGAGGTTTTTAAAAGTTGGCTAGTTCTTATATTCCTTTGTATAGAAAATACAGACCACAAAAATTTAAAGATATAGTAGGGCAAGAGTCTATTGTTAGGACTTTATCAAATGCACTTGAACTAAATAAAGTTGCTCATGCTTATCTTTTAACTGGTCCCAGAGGAACAGGCAAAACTTCTACAGCCAGGATATTTGCAAAATCACTTAATTGCCAGAATGGACCAACTCTGGATCCCTGTGGAGAATGTCCGAGTTGTCTTGATATAGCAAGAAGCAATGCTATTGATGTAATTGAAATAGATGCAGCAAGCAATAGAAAAGTAGAAGATGCCAGAAATCTACTTGAAAAAGTTCAATTTGTACCTGTTGCAGGTAAATATAAAATCTACATTATAGATGAAGTACACATGTTAACAACAGAAGCGTTTAATACGCTTCTGAAAACCCTTGAAGAACCGCCGCCAAACCTTGTATTTATTCTGGCTACAACAGAAGCTCATAAAGTCTTGAATACTATAATAAGCAGATGTCAGAGATTTGATTTTAGAAGAATAAGACAAGATTTAATTGTTGAAAGACTTAAAGAGATAATTAAGATAGAAAATATAAATATTAATGATAAAGCCTTATCATTAATTGCAAGACGTTCTGCGGGCGGATTAAGAGATGCACTTAGTTTACTTGATCAAGTAAGCATACTCGCATCAATACAAAAGGAAGTCACAGAAAAAGATATTTTAACGCTGCTTGGATGCTTGCAGGAAGACACATTATACGGTCTTGCAGATGCAATGGCAAATAGAAATACAAGTAACCTGATTGCAATTCTGGATGAAGTCATTCAGCTAGGTAGTGAGCCAATACAGATATTAAGAGAATTGATGAATTATTTCAGAAACCTGTTATTAGTAAAAACCACTGATAATATAGATGAAATAATTACAATGATTGATGTATCCGAACAATTTTATGGTGAAATTAAGAAACAATCAGAGCAATTTGAGGTTTTAGAAATAACACAGATTATTGATAAGCTTTCAAATTATGAAAAAACTTTAAGAGTAACATCACAGCAGCATTTATGGCTAGAAGTCGCATTAATAAGCATTGCTAACAGGCAGGATATTCAAGTCATCAAAGAGCTGGAAGCAAGACTAATCAGACTGGAAGAAGCTGTTACTTGTGGAAATACAGCAACAATAAAACAACCTGCAAAACAGCAAAATACACTTGAGAATTTAAGAAAACCAGAGCCTGTAAAAGTACCAGCCCCAATACCTGTTGCAGCAGCTCCAGTAAAAGAAAAAATTGAGCAAAAACCGGAACCAGTTGTGGAGATTGAACAACCTGCACAGGCAAATAAACCGGAAATAAGAATAGAAGATATTAAAGAAGAAAAAGTTGAAGATATTAAACCCGTATTTGATACAGTATCAGATGAGGCAGGGCATGCAGGCAATCTTCCTCAGGACTGGAAATTATTACTTGATAATATAGAAGGCATTCCATCAAGAATGTTTTTTACAAACCTTGCCAAACCTATAGAGATTAATTCAAGTAAAATTGTATTAGCTTTTGCTAATGAGGGTTTTGCCAAACAAGCGCAGGATAAAACCAAATTACCACCTCTAGAAAAAGCCAGCCAAAAACTGTTTGGGACCATGCCCAAAATAATTACCAGAACACTTTTGCCCGGTGATGAAAAGGTTACAGCAGCGGCTGAAAAAAAAACTGAATTAGCTGATTCCACACAGACTAAAACATTAAAAAAAGAAAATTTTGAGCAAATAACTCAGGAATTTGATGAATTACCCAAGCCTAAAATTCCTAAAGTTGTTGTATCAGAAGAGCCTGCTGAATTAATTGAAGATGAAATAATAGAGCAAATTAGTAAAGTAGAGAAAATTGCGCCTGTTAATCTTTCAGATCAGGCCAAAATGGTCCTCGATTTATTTCAAGGAAAAATCATTGAATAGAGAATGCCTGTATCTTTTATCTGTAAACGGTTTATCGTTTGTGATTCTCTATATGTTTCACTGAACTACCTGTTTAAAGATAAAGGATAAGTTTGAGTATTGGAATTTAGTTTAGGCATGAGTTTTTGTGCACTTTCAAAATCGCCTTGCCTTATCAGTTGATCCATCTGATGCATAATTTGATTAAATTCACTCATAGATTCAAGTCTTTCAGCATGGAAATTTTGATATGATTTCAAAGGATTTTTTACACCATTTTCGCCAATTATTGCTGCTTTTTTAGAATTTAAAACTATAACATTGCTAAAATTTTCATATTGCTCATCATAAGCCGTAATACTAGCCATCTACCTTCTCCCCTATATTCCTTGCCATCCTCATTTAATAAAAATGTAAATCCCACTATTAATATAAAAACAGGCAAAGAAGAAAAATTGTCATAAATTCAGAAATTACTTGATTTAATCTATTAAAAAATGCTGAATAACCTAATATATTCATTAATTATTGCAGGTTAAATAATTTGTAATCTGAAGTTAAACAAATTTTGTCATCTAAGCTTAGAATTACTGTCCTATGTAATTTTCTTATAATTACTAATAAATCTAATAAAAATATACAAATTTTGGCAATGCATCTTATACGGAATATCAGTAAAATATATATTATTAAAAATAATTTGAGGTATCAGGATTATGTTTAAAATGTTTATAAAGTCAAAAAAGGTTAGAAGAGGATTGTTCGCATATGCTATATTTAGAACCTTGCCGGGAATTTTAAGAACAGCGGTGCTAATAGGTGCAGCAACAGGTGGAATAATTAAACTGTATTCACAAAATGTTAAATCCAAACAAAAGCCTCTTGGCAGCGGTGCTTATGGTGCAGTTGCAATAGCAAAGGCTTTTAAAGGCGCAGATTTCCCTATGTCTAAGAGTCAAATTATGAAAAAATATGGTGACAAGGAAATTGAATACCATCGTGGTTACAGGGAAAAAGTGCATAATATATTAGAAAATATTCCAGAGGGAAATTTTAACTCAACAGCAGATGTAGTACGTGCTTTTCATGAATATGCAGACTAATTAAAAGGAAAAACTAAATTTTAGAAATTAGGCAGAAAGGTGTTTCTGCCTAATTTTGTAACCTCTGAATAGCATCTTTAGCCTGATTATCATCAGATTTTAAAGTAAGGCATCTGTCATAATATTTTGCAGCAAGATCCTTCTTGCCCATTATTTCAAGAATTAAGCCTGTATTATAATATGCATCAGCAGATAATGGGTTTAATTTAATTGCTTCATTGTATGACTTAAGTGCTTCATAGTATTCACCATCTTTGAAATGGATATTTCCAAGATGGTAATGAGCAAGTGTGAATTTAGGATCTATTTCTAATACCTTATTCATATTTTTCTCTGCTTTATCCAATTTGTCATCTTTATACAGACAATATGCATAACTATATAAAAGCTCAATTCTGCCAGGTTTAAGATCAAGTGCTTTATCATAAAGCCCGGCAGCACGATTGTATTTGCCAACCTGTTCATATAAGCCTGCTAGTTTAGCCATATACCAGGGGTCTTTTCTTGGTTTAAAGGCTTCCTTATCAATTAGTTTTATTGCTTCTTCCTGATCGCCTCTGCTGATTAATCTTGTTATTCTATCGATAGTTTCTTGTGAACCGGTATCTAATTCACCATCTTTTTTCTTGACAGAAACATTTACAAAGTTCTCAGAACTATCATTTCCTATATTTACAGTTCTTATATAATCTTTACTTTCTTCACGCAATGTAGATAAAGCGATTTGGTATATTTCAGGTATCTCTTCTACATGTATATTATTTGTATGTTTCCTGGCTTTGACAAATTTTTCTTTTAATTTATCAAATGTCAGAATATCAAGACCTGAAAGATCTCCATAAGTGGAGTTCAGGTTGGGATAAAATATAGTATCTAAATTTAGTACATCTTGCGGATTTGGAACGGTAATACTATCGGGAACATCATTAAATTTTTCTTTACTTACTGTTGCATCCAGTGGACTATGAAAAACAGAGGACCCGGGTAGTAAACCTGAATTAGGCTGATTAGGGGATAAGCCCTGTGAGTAAGCAATACTTATAGGACTAATGTTATATAAGTACATCAGGCTAAGTAATAGGATTAATTTTTTTTGCGAAGATTTCATATTTTTCCTAGGTAAATTAGATTTCCACTTACCTACAATTTTAAACGAATTTTCAAAAAAAGCTAGTGAAAATTGATATTTCCAGCAGTTTCCATGTGTATGAGTATCACAAGCGTATTACTAGTTTTGGAATTCGTGAAATAATTTTTTTGAAGTATTTATAAAAAAAACCTCTTGCGTATTTTAACTTATTCAATATAATATAAATGTCCGCATTTTTCATACTTAGGAAAGGAGTTTATGGATGAATAAGGAAGAATTAGTTCAAGAGGTCGCTAAAAAAGCGAAAGTTACACAAAAAGAAGTTGCTGATATTTTATCAGTATTCGTCGATGTTGTTGAAAAAACCGTTTCAAAAGGTAAAAAAGTTACTTTAGTTGGTTTTGGAACATTCGAATCAAGAAAACGCGCTAAAAGAACTGGTAGAAACCCACAAACAGGAAAAGAAATTCAAATTCCTGCAAAAACAGTTCCTACCTTCACAGCAGGCAAAAAATTCAAAGAAATGGTTAACAAGTAGAAATTATTTGCTTAACTAAAAACAAAGGACACTTAAATTTAAGTGTCCTTTGTTTTTTATTGAGAATAAATGTAAAATTTACATTTTATATGTTTAAAAAATTGCCAAAAATGGAATAGTAAATTATATTAGTTAAATAATCAGGATGATAAATACTATCTTTAAAGGATTAGAAATATCACAAAAGGACTTATGATATTTACAAATAAGGCAAGGAGCTATAGCTATGTCATTTAGTTTTGGTGGAGTTGGATCTGGCCTTCCAGTTACTGACTGGATAGAACAGTTGATGCAGATAGAGAGACGTCCTGTTGATAATCTTTATCAAAAGAAATCATCTATTCAAACTGCTAGAACGACTTTAAATACAGTTGAAGGTAAAGTTACTACTTTAAGATCTTTGATAGAAAAAATCACTGACTCTAACTTAGCTTCAACATTTGACTTGTTTTCCAGAAAGTCAGCTACAAGCTCTGATAAGACTATTGCTACTGTTACAGCTAGCAATAGTGCTGCAATGCAAAATATAACATTAAAAGTTGATCAACTTGCAACAGCAACTAAAGCCCAGACATTGGATACAAATCAAGTAGCGAACGTAGTTTCCGGTACAGAATTAGTGACTGATCTGGGTGATAGTCAGGGAACGGCTGGTACTTTTAGTATTTATGTTGATGGTGTAAAAAAAGAATTTACTATTGCAGAAGATAGTACAGTAAATAGCGTAGCTCAATCAATTAATGATGCTGCAATAGGTGTAACTGCCAGTGTAGTAGGGGGAAAATTCCAGCTTGAGTATGCGAATACCAGTACTGTAACACTTGGCTCCAGTGCTGATTCAAGTAATTTTTGGAATATTACTCAATTATCAACTGCTACTGCTACAGAAAATGTTCCTGGTACTATGACATATGCCAGTGCTAATATATTGAGTGCTATTGATACATCAGGGACTATATCCAACAATAATGCAAATTTAAATCAGGCAGTGACTGAAGGTACATTCAGAATTGGGCAGGCAACTTTTACCATTGATAGTACTACAACTTTTAGCAGTCTGATTAATAGCATAAACAATGATGAGGATGCAGGTGTTGTTGCTCAGTATGATTTAAGAACAAATAAGCTTGTACTAACTTCCAAAGACCCTGGAAAGCAGGCAATTAATCTCACTGACGCTACTAATGCAGATCCGGCTGATACAGAACCTCCTACAAGTAATTTTCTAACTGCAATGGGTTTGATTAAACCAGATGGAAATTCATTAGAATCCCAAACTCTGGGTAATAATGCTACCGTTTATTTAAATGGCTCAGCAACCCCATTATATGCAAATTCTAATACATTAACCGGTGATATTACAGGCATTGCAGGTATTACTATAAATCTTTTGAAAGAAACAGAAGCTGAAGAAACAATAAATATAACAATAGGTCAAGACTCAGATCAGCTTACTTCAGCACTTAATAACTTTATTAGTAAATTTAATGAAGTTATTAGTGAGATTGATAAGACAACATCTAAAACAGGGAGCTTGAAATCAGATTATACACTCGTAAGATTCAGAAATGATTTAAGGCAAACAGTAACAGGTTCTGTCGATGGATTAACAAAATACGACAGTATGGCAATGATCGGTATTACTTCAGGAGCAGTTGGCACTAGTGTTTCTACAGGTACCACTAGCATAAGTCTTGATACCAGCAAATTTCTTGCTGCACTTGCTGAAAATCCATCAGAAGTAAAAGCATTATTAATTGGCGATAGCAAAACAGGTACTAAAGGTATACTGCAAACTCTGGAATCAAAAGTTGAAAGTGCCCTTGATTCATCTAATGGATATTTTAGTTCCAGAGAAAAGTCCATCGATGCAACTATATTGGATATTGACAAATCTATTAAAAATGGTGAATTGCGCCTTGAATCAGTTAGAAAAAGACTGGTAACTCAGTTCAGTATGATGGATAAAATGATAAGTCAGATGCAATCACAAGGCAGTGCGCTTTCGCAATATGGTTTATAATTAATATTAACTAATAAAGAAGAAGGAGATCTATTAGATCTCCTTCTTCTTTATTAGTTCTAGTTTCTTAGATTTCTCTTCTTCCTTCAAGGGCTCTTGCAAGGGTTACTTCATCAGCATATTCTAAGTCGCCGCCAACTGGAATACCAAAGGCAATTCTGGATACCTTTATTCCAAATGGCTTTAGTAACTTTGCCAAGTAAAGGCTAGTTGCTTCCCCCTCTATAGAAGGGTTAATAGCTAGAATAGCTTCTACAAATTCTTCTTGAGCTATCCTTTCAAGTAATTCTCTTATCCTTAGATCATCAGGACCAATGCCATCCAGAGGTGAAATTAGACCTTGAAGGATGTGATATTTGCCTTTATATTCCTTTGTTCTTTCAAGGGCAATGAGATCTTTAGTTTCAGCAACTATACAGATTGTCTGAGGATCTCTTCTCTGGTCAACACAAATTTCACAAGGGTCTTGAGAGGACATATTAAAACAGGTTCTGCAGTACTTAATTTTTTCTTTTGCTTCAATTAAAGCATTGCTAAATTGTTTCACCTCATCAAGCGGCATTTTTAATAGATAAAATGCCATTCTTTGTGCTGATTTTGGCCCGATGCCGGGAAGTTTTTGAAATTGTTCGATTAATTTTGCTAATGGTTTTGTATATTGCATTTTAGAATAATCCGGGTATGTTTATGTTAAGTCCACCAGTAATAGAAGACATTCTGTCTTGAACCATAGAATTTACTTTATTATTTGCATCTCTAACTGCGCTTGAAACTAAATCTTCAAGCATCTCAATTGTATCTTCATCAACACTTTCAGGATTTTCAGGGTTGATTGCTTCAGGTTTAATTTTTATGGATTTAAATTCATTTTTTCCGTTAACTACAACGGTAATTACTCCACCACCTGCAGCACCTGTTACTTCTGTACTTTCAAGCTCAGATTGCGTACTTTCCATTTGTTTTTGCATCTGCTGAGCTTGTTTTAGCATTTTCTGAAAATTGTGGCCTTTCATTTTTTATAGTCCTCCAAAAAATATCTTCTAGTAATAGTATATCCCAATTTGTATATTTCTTCCTGTTATTATATGTGACATCAAATCTTTCTTTGAGGTGAATTTTATTAAATTCATGATTATTATTTAAGGATATTATAAAATTAGTATATTGGTTAAAGATTATTTTGCAAAATGAAGTTCTTCTTCATATTAGGATCAATGGATCGTTAATTGTGGTAATTACTTAAGGGCAAAGGGTTATGCAGCCGATTTCATATTTAAATAATTGCTTAAAAAAGGATAAACTGATCAGGTGGCCGGATAATTGCATGCCATTAACTGTTTATATTGCTCCTTTCAGGTGGTATAAGTCAAAAGATGAAGGGTATTACTACAAGCAGATGGTTGTTGATGCTTTGAATATCTGGCAAAAAGTATCTGGTGGCAAAGTGTCATTTAAAGTAGTAAATGCTTTACATGATTCTCAGATAAATCTTGATTGGAAAAGAGTAGAGAGACAGTCATTAGGACATTGTTATTTTCATTATGATGCCAGAGGCAGGTTGTATTCTGCCGAGGTTAGTATTGGGCTTTCAGATGGTGTTATTCATTCACAGTATCAGGATAAAAATGAGGTTTTTCATACTATAATCCACGAAATAGGCCATGCTATTGGACTTGATCATAGCCCGTACAAGAATGACATTATGTATGTTCCTCATCAATATGGTATTGTTTCCCTCTCAGATAGGGATAAATTGACTTTAAAATGGTTATATAAGTTTTCTTATGGAGTGACCAGGCAGGAAATTCTGGCTCAATATAGAGTAACATCTGATCATACACTGGATCATCTTATTTATAAACTTGAAAATAAAGATGTTGAGGTTGCTAAAGGAGCTTTTAGTGAAGTATTTAATTCTACACGTCAGGGAGAGGAAAAAGTTCTACATAAAGAACAGCAGTTATTAGCAGATATGAGCAAGTATAATCTTTCATTACAAAATATAAGCGTATCTCCAGACTTGCAGGAGTATATAAAGAAGACAAGGATTCAGAAAAACCTGAATAAGGATAAAAAATAATTATTTTTTATTTGCTTAATATTGCAACCCATTTGCACCCTTTTTGCGCCTTTTTGATTTACTGTTTTTGTAATGTTAATAATGATTTTAGAGATATTGATTGTTTTAATTTTTTTTGATCGATGCTTTGAGATCCTTCACTTCGTTCAGGATGATATATAGACTATTTTATAAGTATAGCATAGTTTCTAGTGGCCAAATGGCCACAAATTGTAGCCATCTGGCCCCAGTTTTATATAATGAGAAAAAGAGCTATGTGAAAACATAGCTCTTTTTCTTGTGTTGGTTA
>AMFJ01007126.1_pt1 | contig 50037 bp, 53 predicted proteins | sample 427208 | NCBI WGS metagenome assembly AMFJ01 (sample SAMN02954298, study PRJNA114691) | groundwater metagenome | biome: aquatic; feature: subsurface aquifer; material: sediment; isolation source: subsurface aquifer sediment | place: USA: Rifle, CO | collected 2008-08 | reverse complement strand
TTCCTTCCCCTTTGACCCCTCCCTTGGAGAATGCAAACGAACATGTTAAACTATATATGTTCTTTAATTATATTGGCTGTGATGTCGAAAAGTAATTCCGAGCGGTTTGGAAAAATCGCTCAAAATTACTTTAATCGATGTTTACTGAACCTATCTGACTTAATATTTCCATACTTTTTAACTCAGGATTATTGTCTAACATGGCAATTACGGCCTTGCCGATATGATACCCGAGGTTAACTGGCACTGCGTTTCCAATTTGTTTATATTGTGAAGTTAATGATCCCGAAAATTGCCAATTATCAGGAAATGTTTGAATCCTAGCATATTCTCTGACTGTAAACGGTCTTGTTTCTATTGGATGACATCTTTCTGTTTGTTTTTGGGCAGGCGCACAAGTTAAAGTTAAAGATGGTTCGTCGAACGATAATCTTCTAGCCATCCCCGTTTTACCTCCACCTAGATAAAAACTTGCACCCATATATTCTTTCTGGATATCGATAGGTAAATCTTTCCAGTATCCACCTGGGGGTACCATATCAAGTATTATTTTCTTCCTTTCTGGATATTTTTGACCATTTGATTTAGGAACATTCTTTAAAGCTTCTTTTATAGAAAGGTAATAATCTTTTTCTTTTGGAATTAAAAAGGGAATATTTAGGTCATTTCTTATAGCAATGATAATTAATCTTTCCCTTTTTTGTGGAACGTCCAAATATTGTGACCTTAATACTTTGTATGTTACTTTATAACCAATTTCTTCTAAGGTTCTAATCATTGTATTTAAGGTTTTACCTTTATCATGGTTGAGTAAACCCTTAACGTTTTCACCAATTGCTATCTTTGGCATTGTTTCTTTGACACATCGTGCAAATTCAAAAAACAATGTCCCTCTTATATCACCAAACCCTCGTCCTTTACCCGCATAGCTGAAAGATTGACACGGAAAACCTCCTTCAACCACATCAATCTTAGTTTTATATTTTTTAAAGTCAACTTTTGTAATATCATCACCGATTAAGTTCCAATTTGGCCTGTTAATCTTTAACGTGTTTATGGCATCTTTATCATATTCGACATTTAAAATATGATTTAAACCAGCGTTTTCTAATCCTAATGCTGTACCTCCTGCACCTGTAAACAGTTCAATTGTAGAATACTTGGACTTATTTACAGATATAAGAATTTTATAATTGTTTGTTTTGTCACTACCGTTTATTTTATTTTTAACTCTTTCAACTTCCTCATAGTTAAATAAACGGTAATTTTGCTTGGAACGATGAGACTTTATTAGACCGGCCTTTTCCCATCTACGAATTGTGTCTGTTGAAACTCCAACTAAATCTGCAGTGTCTGATACCAATAGAAGATTATTCATAAATTAAATATAACAATAACCAATACATTATGCAATGGTTATTTATTATATGATTTTTCGAATAATTCAAGGAAGAGATTATCATTAAGTATTGTTTCCATTGGGATATTCATGATTTGGCCAATAGCTTTAGGTAATGCTTTATACATTAGCAACAAGACATCAGGAATACCTGTGGCAAGTGCATAAAAACTTTTACCATCTATAACCCTAATGTTTTTAACCTCCCTCCTTCTTGATTTGGTCTTGTTGTCAGATGGAACAAATTCTTTATCGTATATATTTTTATTTTTTGGAATAACTTCTACGTAATAAGCTATATAACCTTTATATTTGTTTTTAATAGCAAACTTAAGATTGTCATAAATTGATATTTTATCTGATCCTTTTGTTGTATTGTGTTTGTTTTTTATTTCGGCAATTATTTTTTTAGTGTCATTTTTAACATCAATCAAATTACCAGTACCTAAGTTCTCCCAGCCAGACACATTTCCTAGGATAGCTTGATGAAATTCACCTAGTTTATTTTGCAATGTCTTTTGACCTTGACGAACCTTTTCGAACTCTAACCAAAGCGACAATGGTATATGTTGTCTAGCCGCATCAAAAACTGCAGAAAAAGGGTCAATTGAATTTTTAAATAATTTTTGGGCTTGATCTTCTGAGGCTTTATCAGCGATTGATAAAACTTTTGAGATCTCTTTTAAAAATATTTCATCTTCTAAAAATGGGACTAGTTGCATATAAGTATATTACTACTAAAGTGGAAAATAATAAATCTAAATGGGGTAATGAAACATTAAAACAGTTAACCTATTCCTCTCCATCATTTAACTCCAGTGATTTTATTTCAGGGAGTGCCCTACCTGTAACCCCTTGTAAATCTCCATACATACCATGGGTATGATCAATTACTTTTCTTATCTCTTTTTCCTGTCTTGCCCATTTTGAACTAAACCATCTCTTTTCTCTTTCAATGTCATCCTGAAGTGTTCCAAAAGCTTCTACAATGCCCTCTACTCTATGTTTAAACTCATTTCCTGTTAAGTATCCATAAAGAACCTTCATCTTCTCATCTACCCCTACAGCGTTTTGTTTTTCAAAGTAAATATTAATCAAATTAAAACGAAGTGCCAAAGCAAGTGGAATAAAGCTTGTCCAGCTACATATCCATACGCCTCTTATGAAATTAAACGTGTTAATGCCCTCTGGGAGATTAACCGTGACAAGAACAGCTAGATCAACTTTTGCCTGCCTTTGATCCTCTTTAAGTTTTTCAATCCAACCATCACTCCATTTAGCATTTTTTGATTCCCAAAGAATTGATCCACATTTTCTATTTAGTTTATCTACAACAAGTTGAGTAATGTCTGCGCCCCGAACTCCTTTTTTAACCTCTAAAATTTCATCTTGTGGAAATTCTTGACGTAATTTAGTTTCTAATGTTAATTCCAACGACTCTCCTTGTGTTTGTTGTGATCCCTGTTCTAGTTTTCTTTTTAATTCCTCATTGGCTTTTAAAACATCTTGCATTTTCTTGTAATTTTCTAGATCCTTCAATTTGTGCTCGTCTTCAATCTTGTTTCTTAAATCTTCTTTAATCTTTCCTTCGCTTTCAAGAAGTTTCTTTTTCATTTCAATATCTCTCATTTCATCCTTCTCACGAAGCATTTTAATTTCGTCAAGAAGTTTACCCATATCATTTGTGAACTTACGTCGCACAACATCAACCTCTTCTTGAGCCTTTTTTCTTTCTTCAAGAACTACAGATTCTTTAATATCATGTGCAAGTTCTTCAGCAACATCTATAATTGCTCCACAGTTTTTACAAGTAATTGTGTTTGCCATATTAGTGTATAATTTATTTATATGAAATTTAGTATCAGACTTTTATATCTCTATCTCTTCTCATTCATTGGACTCATTATAACAGCATTCAAGAATACCTTTTGAAAGTTTTTCAAAAAGATGAATTGAACGCTGATATATCATTCTCCCTTAGGGGGAACCACAATGATAATTGTGGAGAATGATATAGCAGTAATTGGCACAATTCAACTTGTAGATTTGGGAATGAAAGTTTACATATTTAAAGGGGCTGATAAATATAATAATATTATTACAACCCCAACAAGAATAGATCCGGATGGAAAAACAATAATATTTTCTGACAAAGAAATAGTCGATCAAGAAAAACAGCAAGATAAAGAGACTACAAGGAATAGACAAAGACAAGTTTCAACTGCACTTGCTATGTTAATAGTAGGAATTCCTCTATATAAATATCACTGGAGATTAATTAAAAAAGAAAGTTAATTTATTTTTTGTTCTAATTGTTTTTTAAGAAGTTTACACACATTTTCTTTTGTTTCCTCAATTGTCATTCCCCACTCTTTAGCCATATCTTCAAATGAAACTTCAGTAAGTGAAGCTCCTTTAAGATCAGATTTACCCATATTATCATCAGGTATCCCACATCCGCAATTAAAACACATATGGTATTATCATACTATATGAAATTAACTTTAGTCAAGAAAGTTGATGAAGCAAGGGATACTAAATCTTTCTTTTTTTCTTCAGATGAGAAAATAATTTGGGAAGCAGGACAATATACATATTTAACTCTGGGAGAAATTACTAAACAATTCACAATTGCAAGTTCACCTACTGAAAAGTTTATTCAGGTTACAACGAGAATAAGAAGTGAGTCAGAGTTTAAACAAAATCTTGATAAATTGAAAATTGGAGATCAAATTGAAGCACGGGCACCATTTGGTACTTTTGTACTCCTAAATTCTAAATCATCAATCTTAAATCATGTGTTTATGGCAGGTGGGATAGGAATAACTCCATTTAGATCTATGATCAAATACAATATTGACCAAAAACTTGGTATTCCGATGTGTTTAATCTATTCCAATTCTGATTCAGAATTTGTATTTAAAAACGAATTAGACGAATGGCAGAAAGAAAATAAAAATTTAAAAATAAGTTATTTTGATTCATCAAAATCTGGCCATCTTGATGTTATCAAGCTGTCCTCATTACTTACAGCATATAGCCTAGAGCATATAACTGCTTGGGTTGTTGGTCCACCACCTTTTGTAAATGCTATGGAGGATGTTTTGGAAGAATTGAAAATATCAGAGGACAACATCAAAACAGAGAAATTCACTGGCTATTAGGATATAATTGCTTCATGCCGGTGTAGCTCAAAGGTAGAGCAACGCTTTCGTAAAGCGACGATGGTAGTTCGATGTCTACCCTCCGGCTCAAACCCCCGAGAGACCGTTCCATTTCGGTCACCTGAAATAAATTGTTTATCTTCTGTTTTCGACCAAAAAAGGTAGTTTCACTCAGTGAAGTTGTGGTTAAAATGAGGTATGATTCACGCATGAAAAAAGAGAGAAGGTTTATAGTTGCCCAAAATGTGACAGTATTCACACAATCAGAAAAGGTGTCAATAGGGTAAAATATAAATATCTTGTCTTGTGTCTGATACTCCCACTTTTTCTCCTTCACTTTTTAAAATTCTCTCAAGTGGTCTGCATTTCATACAACCATCTGTGGGACAAATAAAATGATTAAGTTGTCTTGCAAGTTTAATTCTTCTTGCAATTGTTAGAACTTTTTCATTTGAATCAACAATATTTGGTAATTGTTTTTCAACCAATTCGTCTGATTTGTCTAAATACCAATATGAAGCTTTTGTAACAGGCCTGCTTTGAGTATTTGTGGCTAAAAGTAAATAAATTGGAAGTTGCAACGAGTCGTCGTTCTCTTCATTTTTACCAGTTTTAAAATCAATAATATGCACAGAATCTGTGCTTTCTAAGTATTCCAACCAATCTATTTTTCCACATAGAATAATATCGTCTTTTTCTGAAAGATAATAATTGGGAATAAATGTTGATGGAATTTTTACAGCTTTGTTTAAAATTGGGCCAGGGTGGCTTTCAACTCTTTTTAGCATCTGTCTACCTCTTTCTTTATACTCTTCTTCACTTGTTAAATCTTTAAATCCACCGAACTTACCTGTTACTTTTGCCCAAGCTACATCAAATTTTTTAAGAAGAGAAATTTTCAATCTTTCCTCAACAGGTAAGATTGACAAACCTTCTACTACTTCGTGGACTGCTTGACCAAGTGATAATGCAGGTGAAGTTACAGTAATTTTATTACCACTCTTTGGGTCCTTATAAATATTCCTTAAATAGTAGGCTCTTGGACAAGCCAGAAAATCAGAAATTGAAGAGTGGCTTACCCAAACAGCTTTGTATTTATCGCGCATTGTAGTATCATATCAATTATACAATGACTGTTAAACGATATTCCAGATTAGCCTCGGTTGAGGAACGAAAGAATATTAAAAATGCATATTTTTATGTAATTCTTTCTATTTTAGCTGTCATATTTCTTGTTTTTTTAGGTCTTCCTATTTTAGTTAAATTTGCAGGATTTGTGGGGGACGTTGCAAAATCTGATAAACCAGTTGAGATAAATGATATTACCCCACCCGCTCCTCCACAATTTGGCCAATTGCCCGAATTTACAAAAAAAGAAATTTTAGAAATTCAAGGCAAATCTGAAAGTGGAGCTACCATCTCAGTTAGAGCCAATAACCATATCACTGAAGTTGTTGCAAATAATGATGGGGTATTTAGTTTTTCATTTAATTTATTGGATGGTGAAAACACAATTGATGCAAAAGCAAGTGATTTAAGTGGAAATGAGAGCACCCAGACTCAAACCTATAAAATTACTTATGATAACAATGAACCAAAACTTGAAGTTACAAGTCCAGCAGATGGAACATCATATTTTGGAAGTGGTCAGAGGCAATTATCCATTAAGGGTACTGTAAATGAAAATGTTGATCTAACAATTAATGGTAGAATCATTGCACTTAAGGATGGTGATACCTTCTCATTTTCTACGACACTTGCAGAGGGTGAAAATAAATTTGAGGTAAAAGCAATTGACCCATCAGGTAATGAAACCTCAACTACTTTAACTATCAACTTCAGTCTGTAATCCAACCAACACAAACATCCAAAACATTATATGAGGATAGAAAAGACTGTTGGCGAATATGCTATGGATTAAAACTGCTACAAAACTGTAAATAAGTAGTTTATCAGTTGGAATTCTGACTATAAAATTGATAAATAAAATTAAACCGACAACTCCTGTTGTTGCTAACAAAAACAACAAAGATGAGTCTGACCCACTACACGAATGCGAATCAGTATTTAAATCATTCAAATAAAAAGACCTTGCAGGACAAATATTATTAAATCCAATTCCAACTACAGGAGATTTTTTAATAATTTCCAAGGTTTGACTATAGTTAATCAACTTATTGTTTCCACTAACAGTTCTTGTAAGATTAGTCCCTTCACCTATCATCTTAGGTAAGACAAGAATTGATAATGCAAAAATAATTAACCCAAGATATTGTTTTTTGAAAATTAAAAAAAGTATTGCAATTAAATATGAGGATCTTGAATAAGTAAAAGCCAAACTAACTAACAAAAAATAAAGAATCTTCTTCAAACCATATTCCCCTGCAATAATTATTCCTAAAACTATTATTAATCCTAAATAAGTAGGGTCTAAAAATGTTCCAACCATACGAAGTAAATGGTCATCCCAACCCAAATATTTTAAAAAGGTTAAGTCTGGCCAAATAAGATATTGGAGCCAACCAAAAGTTGCCGTAACGACGGCAACTGAAGTAAGAATTATGAATGATGAATTATGAATATCACGATTATTAAAAACATAAATAGCTACCATTGAATAGGACCAAAAACGAAGTAAATATAAAGTCGAATTGAGAGTTAAGAGTGAAGAATTAAGAAGTAAACCAAAAAAACAAGACAATATAAAATAAATAAAATATCTATACCACTCTGGATATTTCGGTCGACGCCACAAAGTAACCATCGCCAACAACAAAACAGCCACATCAAACAAATTAAAAATACCAATTTTAAAAAGTTGGCCAAATGGAAATATTACTAATGTTGCAAAAAATATAATTTTGTCCATGCGAGATAAGAATGTAATGATTGCATTATACTAAAAACCACATGTCTTGATTTCATGAATGCTGTTAAAAATTTCCCAATAGGAAAAAATATAATCTTAAATAAACTCGATTTCTTCCCCTCCTTTAAATTTGCTTTAGCATGAAGATCTGAATATTTATTAATTTTTTTTAAATACTCACTTAAATTGTCTGCAGTGTTATGAATAATATAATTATCAAGATAACCAATTTTTTTAATATCCCAAGTCTCGTGAACTGATCTTTTCCAGGTTTTAAATTTACTCTTACCTAATCTTACAATTTTATCAGTCCCTACATATTTCCCTAGAAAATAGTTTTTTCTATTTAATTCATACCCGTCAAAATCATCTGATATATTTTCAATTGGACTTGAAAGTTTTTCATCATAATCTAGAAACAAAGCCCAGTCAGTTTTTGATTTTTGCAAAAGGTCGTTCCTCGCTTCTGCAAAATCAGTAATATTAGGCTTGTTTAGAATTAAAATACTTAACATAATAAAATATTAAAAATGGAAGTGAGAAAAGTGTTGCAATGATTGTTGCATAACCTGCTCCCAATATACCAAAAATTCTGATAAGAGGATATAAAATAATAATTAAGCAAATTGTTGAAACTAGAGTTATATAAGTTACTACTTCCTGTTTGTTTATTCCCAAAAATAGTGAAAAAAACGAATTTGATATTGCCTTAAGTGATCCAAAAATTGCAAGTAATTGCAAAACAGGTGTAGCACTTAGCCACTTTTCACCAAGTATAAATTTTATAATTTGAGTAGGGAATTTAAAAACAATTAATCCACAGGGAATAACAAGAAGTGAAATAATAAGTAGTGTTTTTAAGAATGCCCGTCTTAACCTTTTCTTGTCGTCCTTTAAATTAACGTAAATTGGAAAAGTTACTCTATTAAAAACTTCACCAACTTCTGATACGGGAAGTGTTGATATTTTATATGCTTGTTGATATATACCAAGGCTCGTTGTTCCAAGTATTCTACCAACCACAATATCATCCAAATTTTGGAATAAGTAATTTGCAATTCCAGCCCCTGTTATCCATTTACCCCTATTTATAACTTTTAGTGTTTTTTCTTTTTCAAATACAAATTTAGGAATTGGTTTGAAATATGTGAATGATAAAATAACTTCCAAAGTGGTTGATACCAACATTGCCTGAACGAGAGCGTTCTCAGATTTTGTAACGATCCCAATAGTAATTGCAAAAATAGCGTCGACTAAAAAAATTACTGAATCATATTTAAATTGTTTGTTAAATTCTAAGTTTTTTTGGTACTTGATACACAAAGGATTAATAAAACCCCGAATTACTGGAACAAAACTTACTAAATATAGAATCTGTATAGCCTCAGGAGTCTTAAAAAAAGTTGCAATAAATGGTGATCCGATAAATATTACTATTCCAATTACAATTCCTCTTAGTATAGACACTACCCATGCAGAATCTATATATTCGTCAATTTTTTCCCTCTGTTGAATTAAAAAAATATTGATTCCAGTTTCTGTTAAAGTCTCCAGAAAACCTAATATTAATGTTGCAATTCCATAAATACCAAATTGGGCAGGTAGTAAAATACGAGCCAATATTGCAATTTTGACTAAAGCAAGAGAACGTGTAACAACACGGAGAAGCCCCATCCAACTAAGTCCGTTTAAAGCTTGTTTGTAATAACCCATGGCCAAATCCAATTATACCAGCAATGTCTGATGTAAGTTGTAATATAATTCCCCACAAACCTGCCTTAGTGTATGCATATATTAAATATAATAATATTAACCAAGGAAAAAAAATAAATAACGTGTATCTTAAATATATTGTAAGTATTTTTAAATTGTGAGTCTGGAATCTTTTAATAGGGTGCCACCAAATGCCAGATTCAGCATCCCCCTTTGCATATTCATATATCTTAAAGCCAAAATCATATATCGTTCTTGGCATTTGCCAATCAACAATAGCAGTCTTAGTTACAATAAATTTTGCTCCTGCTTTTAAAAGCTTAATATTAAACAGGGTGTCTTCTGCAGTATTTCCTAACTTTTCAGGAAAACCTCCTGCCTTTTTCCATATACTTTTTGTAAAAGCCATAGATCTGGCAGATGGCATGAAATTGGCATCAATATTTTCCTCTTTGGTTCCTAGAAATATGCTTTCTGCTCTTTGAAAACTGTTTTCAAAAATCATTCGATATCCGCCAGCGATGACTGTAGTTTCATTTTTTAAAAAAGGTTTTGTTATTCTATCCAACCAATCTTTATGTGGAATGCAACCTGCATCAGTAATTGCAATTATTTCGTTCCTAGCTTTTTTAATTGCGATATTGCGACCGCGAGATCTACTGCAATTGTTATGATCTCTCGCGTCAATAATTATAATTTCATCTGGTTTTAAGGTCTGTACTTTTAGAGCATCTAGAAGTTTTTTAATTGTTTCCGCTTTCTCATTAAATACTGTTACACAAACAGATACATTCATCTGTATAATTATATCAGATGGATAGGCTCAACTACTGGTTTAATTTTGTTAAAGTATATAAAAACTGGCTTCAAATTATTATTCTTAGAATTTTTGGCAAAAATATAACAAAAGTGATACTTAGGAACGGAATAGTAATTAAGGGGTCAAGTTCAACTTCATTAGGTGTTGTCATGGATGAAACATTTGTATTAAAAAGATATACACCTAAATTTTTGAATATAAAAAGGGGTGAAATAGTAGTGGATATAGGAAGCCACGTTGGAGACTTTAGTATTTTATCAGCGCTTCAGGGTGCATCAAAAGTATACGCCTATGAACCAGACCCAAATACTTTTTTGATACTTAAAAACAATATTATTTCTAATAATCTGCAAAATATTAAAATAATCAACTTAGCAGTAATAGATAAGGTGGGGAGTCAAAGTTTTTTTCAGAATCAAGATGATGGTGGAAATTCAATTTATGATATTTTGCGTACTAATAAATCTATCTTAGTAAAAACTACAACAATAGATGAAATTATGATAAGTCAAAAACTAGAAAGAATTGATTTCTTAAAAATTGATTGTGAAGGTAGTGAAGGTCTTATTTTTAAATCAATTCCAATTAAAACTCTAAAGAAAATAAATAAAATATCAATGGAATATCATGATAATGTTTCTGAATTAAACCACATGCAAATTATTAAGAAATTAGAATCTGCTGGATTTAAAACTAAATTACTAAAAACAGGCAACCAACTTGGCTACATTTATGCAATACAAAAATTGTGATGTATAAATGTATAATATTGCGAATATGGAGAGAATTGGATTTGTCACCTATTAAAAAAGTCCGAGTCTTTCTGATTCGGATCAACTTTTAGTAATTCCAATGGCTAAATATGGCTTCGAAGTTTTACCAGTTGCTTGGGATGACGAATCTGAAGATTTGTCAAAATATAAAACTCTAATATTTAGATCCTGTTGGAATTATCATTACAATACTGAAAAGTTTACGGTCTGGTTAGATAGACTTAAAAATCTAGGTATTAAAACGTGGAACCCAATTGATATTATCCCAACACTCTATCTTGAGAAGGGTAGTAATTCTAATTTGAAAGATGTAATTCAGTCGTCAGGATGGCCTGAGGTAGTTATAAAACCAACCGTTGGGGCTTCTGCTTACAAAATATTCAAATCAACAGTTGGGGAAGCAGAGGAAAAACAATCAAGCCTTAATGATCTTTTAAGTTTTGTTGATGTAATGATTCAGCCATTAATTCCCGAGTTAGTTAAAAACGGCGAAACATCGATGATATTTTTAAATAAAAAATTCAGTCATGCAGTAAATAGAAGACCAAAATTAGGTGATTTTAGATCAAATCATGAATTTGGGGGTATTGAAACAAGAATTGAACCTAAAACTCACATAGTCGACATTGGTCAATCGATTGTCAATAAGATTAAGTCACCTTTATTATATGCAAGAGTTGATGGGGTCGAAAAAGATGGTAAATTTTTATTAATGGAATTAGAATTAATTGAGCCCTACTTATTTTTTGATGTCGCAGAAGAAGCACTTGATAAATTTGCCTCAGCTTTAAATGAATTGGAAGAAAGTAACTAAACAAAGGAGGTAAAACATTATTGTAATAAAATATAAACAAATCAAAGTTCCCTCTAATTATATAGACTGATAAAGAGCTTAAAATAACAACTAGTAGCGCAAAATACAAACAATAGATATGGCTGTAAATATGTTTTGTGCAACCATATAGTTAAGATTAGTTAGAGGCAGGTAGAACAATAAACTAATTGGTGGGTATCCAACACCTGTGAAGATTTGTGTATTTAAATATGGATTGTTTGTTGTAGTTAAATCTTTTGCTGCTAACCAAAGTACTTGAAAATCAGGAGCTATTATAGTAAATAATCTAATTATTGAATTGACTATGATATTCAGCTCCGCCATAATTTTATGTATATGTCACAAACATCATTCCAAGTTGGAATACTTTTTAGTGACTTATCATCGTAGATGTCTCGTATTTCTTTCCAATAGTCTATTTTTAATGGGTTATTTGCAAAAGTTAAAATTTTACAACCATAATTCAAGCTTTCTAAATATGATAAATATCCAGATGGAACACAGTATTCTGCAGTTTTTAAATATTTTTCAGGATTTGGATCATTAGAAACAAATTTCACCGTTAAATGTTTGCCATGGATTTTCAACCATTCCTTAAATTCATTAATTCCTGTATCCGCATCTTGTCTTCCCAAAAATACAAGGCTGTTTTTAGTTTTACCTTTTAGATATTTAATTCCATGAGCTTCATCAAATTCAGCTCCGCCATAAACCACGAAGCTTGGTTTGATGTCGTAGTATTTTTCAATATATTTTCCAACTGCAATACTTCCATTACATAGTAAGTTAGCAACACGCTTATTTATGATATTCCAGAGTGGTATTGGCCATTTTCCTTCCCAACCATGAAAGGTTATATATACTTTTTTAAATGGAAACAAAAGTCGAAAGGGCAAATACCAAATAAATACATCATGGATATGTACAAGGTTGGACCTTGCAATAAGTTCTCTGTTTTTAAATAACCAAAACCAAATGTAAAGTAGTCCAAAATATTTAATATGTGGAGGTTTGATATCTTCTTCAGAAATTGTAGTTATTTTATAATTCTTCTTTTTCAATTCTTCATTAATCATTCGCAAATGTTTCTCCACTCCACCAATGTGTGGAAGTTTATATTTGGCAATGAAAAGTATGTTCATATTTTGTGTGAAATTAGGATAACTAAATTTGGCAATTTAATTTTGAAAATATTATTAATAAGATTCTTTACTAGAACAAGGCTCCTGAATGCATAAAGATATTTAATTTTAGTGACTAAAAACTCAGCTTTTTGAATTTCTGATTTAATCGTATCAGTATTAAATTCCTTTAAATGCCCATTCATTATCTTGTCAATTTTTGATTCATTGAGTGGAACTGATACGATAAACATTCCACCCTTTTTTAAAACTCGATTCATTTCCAATAATGCTTCTGGCAGTTTGACTGTAGGTATATGCTCTAATACATCCAGTGCCAATACACAATCAAAGATATTGTCTGCAAATGGAATTTTATCTACGCCTGCAACCTTGAAAACACCATCAAATTTTTTGCTGGCACTGTTAATCGCGTAGTTTGAAATATCAACCCCATTCAACTGAAAATTAAGTTTGTTTTTTACTATCAATTCTTCTAAATATCCGTATCCTATTCCTACATCTAGTAATTTTCCAGAAATATTTTCTATCGCCTTAACTATCCATTTGTTTTTTTGGATATAAATTGGAGATTTCAACAAATTTTCACCAGAAATTGCTATTTTTTCATTCCAAAATTTTTTGGTATTTGGGTTTTCAAAATTTCCTACTTGACATACATGCTTGTGATGTTTCATATTTAATTTAAATGTATAAATTAATAAATTTATTTATCCTGTTTCTATTTTTAATTACCTCCATAGTATATCTATTTTATCCTAAAATTTCTTTATCTTCAGAAACGGTTGGAGATTGGTCAAATATCACCTCCACTACAACTGCAACTGCAAGTCAATATTCATTCATTGTTAATGATAAATTATATTCCTTGGGTGGTGCAAACACTTCAACATTTCCAAATGGTTTGTATTCTCCTATAATTTCCGACGGTACAATTACCAACTGGACCAATATAAGTTCGCCTCCAAATGTATTGTGGCACTCAGGTACAGTTCATACTAACCATGTATACTTACTTGGTGGAGCGAACTCTTCATTAACAAACATTAGCGACTCAAAATTGGGAACAATTGATATTTCTGGTGATATAACTTCTTGGATCAATACAACTCCATTACCTTTTTCCTTAAGTTTGGGGGCGACGGTGGTAGTTGGAAATAGAGTTTATTATGCAGGGGGATCAACCAGTGAAGAAAATAGTTCATATGCTAGATCTGAAATTTATATGGCCGATATTAATACGACTGACGGAACACTTGGCCCATGGACTCTTGCTGGAAATTTACCACAACCAATGTTGGGGTTTGGAATGGTTGAATCAAATGGATATTTAATAATATTAGGAGGTAAAGCAACTGGAAACATTTATTTATCTGATGTTAAAAAGGCACCAATTGATTCTTTAACAGGAAATGTTGGTTCTTGGTCTCCCCTACCAGCACTCCCCGATCCTGTATATCGAGCTGGTGTTACAAAAGCTGGAAATATGGTCGTTTCGGCTGGAGGATATTACACGACACCTACATTTACATTAATGGATAAAGTAAACTTTGCAGAAATTAATATAAATGGAGATATAGCTAGTTGGACAGAAAGTGAATTTACACTTCCACAACCTACATGTTGTTTTTCACTTTCTTCATGGAACAACTTTATTTATATGATTGGAGGTTGGATTGGTTCATATGTAAATGATGTTTATGTATCTAAAATTGAAACCGTAACGACAACACCAACTCCAATTATTCCAATAATAGATGTCCCAGATTTGAAACAATATTCAGAACCTTGGCAAAGTAATTTATATGACCACACTCCAGCAACGATTAAGCAGTGGGGATGCGCCTTGACTTCTGCATCGATGATTTTGAAATATCATGGACACGATATTACTCCTGACGTATTAAACAATTGGTTAAATAGTCAATCTGATGGATATTTGAGAAATGGGCTAACCAATTGGCTTGCTATCTCAAGATATACAAAACTAAATGATTCTTTAACTTCACCTACGTTAGAATATAAAAGATTAAATCCAACCGAAAATAATCTTGATAATGAACTAACTAATAATCGTCCCGCAATTTTAAAAGAACCTGGACATTTTGTAGTAGGTACAGGAAAACTTACTGATACTTACACTATCAATGATCCGGGTTATGCATCAAGAACGACCTTACTTCCATACAGTAACTTATTTTCAGCAATTAACTCATATACCCCAACCCATTCCAATCTTTCTTATATGATGTTTACTGTTGATGATGACATTATATTAGAATTAATTGATTCAAATGGTAACGTTGTCCCAACTCAAAATTATATTGAAGATCCAATTGAGGATATTGACGATCCAAATAATAAAAGTGGTGATTCTCTTTCTGTTTTGTTATTTGAAAAACCAGATTCAGGTAGTTATAAATTAAAAATTTCAGGTAATGCTGGTACATATAATCTTAATACATATTTATATAATGTTGATGGAGTAGTCACACAAAATAATTTTGAGGGGATTTTAATAGGTGGAGATACTGATATCTATAATATCAATTATAGTACGAATAGTAACATTGGATTATCAATTGATGGAATTATAAATAATTTAGATTCTGCGTATCAAAATAAATTGATTAAAAATAAAGGCATATATATAGAAATCAAAATGCACCTTAAATTATATAAAAGGCTTGGCCAAAAGAAGATAATTAAATTACTTATCACACGAGTTAAGGCGTTTACTCCAAGATTTATTGACCAGACTTATTCCTTAACTTTACAACAAAATCTGAGAACCTTAATCGATTAATTATTGAATAGAAAACTACTATTTGGGCGATCCAAAAAAAGTAAGTGAATAATTTAACTGTTGAATCTGTTCCAATAAAATGTACATGTAGAGAAACAAAGTAAAAAGCTAGATAATTTAGGCTATGAAATTTTCTCCAATGCAATCTCATAAATTTGTCATAGCCTCTAGATAATCCTGCAAAAACTGCAATTGTTACTGAAACAAACGCAAGCCTTCCGAAATTGATATAGTAATCATATGGTTTTTCGCATAACAAGCAAAGATCAGTAAAAACATAATATGGATCAATTTTCCCATATAAAAAATGTCTGAAAGCAATCATTAATGTAGGGTGTGTGAATATAAACAAATAAGACAAAAGTCCATTTGCAGTGTGAATTTTAAGAGCAATACTGCCAAATCTTTTTCTCAAAAAATCCATATTTGACCCTAATACAATTTGTATAAAAAGAAGCACGAAAGCTGTTAAACCTGTAATTCTTTGTAATAAAGTAATTAATTCTAAATTTGTCATGTGGCTTGTGAGGGTTTTGCACCCCCGACCCCTTCAATGTGAATGAAGTGCTCTACTCCTGAGCTAACAAGCCAATCTTGCATATTAGAGTAATAGTAGCACTTTATAATTAACTTTTATAGAATTGACATCTTTGTTAGATTACTTTACATTGGTTAATTGTTGTGATCAATTTAAATGACATACCACTAGCATTATCATATGATGATGTTCTTTTGGTACCTCAATATTCAAATATTAAAAGCAGATCTGATGTAGATTTATCAACTCAAATAACCCCCAGAGTAAAACTAAATATTCCTCTCATTAGTATAAATATGTCAGATGTCACAGGAGTTGAAATGGCCGTGGCTCTTGGGAAGCTTGGGGGAATTGGTTTTCTACCTCGCTTTGATACACCTGAAAATCAAGCAGCTATGGTGGGCCAAGTTAAAAAATCTAAAGTATTGGTCGGTGCAGCAGTAGGATGTAAAGACGATTTTTTAAAACGAGCTGAATTCTTAGTAAAAGCTGGGATCGACATAATTACACTTGATGTAGCACATGGAGGCATGCAACAGGCAATTGATACAACGACAGAGTTAAAACGAAGATTCGGAAAAACTTGTGATATTATATCGGGTGTTGTAGGAACATATGATAGTGCACAAGCACTGTTTAAGGCTGGTGCAGATTCTGTAAGAGTTGGAGTTGGACCAGGAACAATATGTACAACAAGAATTCAAACTGGTTTTGGAGTTCCTCAAATAACTGCAGTCATTGAAGCATCAAGGGCTGCTAGAAAATTTAAAAAGACTATTCTGTGTGATGGTGGAACAAAAAACTCGGGAGATATCGTCAAGGGATTAGCTGCTGGTGCATCCGCGGTAATTATGGGTAGTCAGTTTGCTGGACATGATGAAGCGCCTGGTGAAATCATCATAAAAAATGGCATTAAATACAAGGCCTATAATGCCTCAACATCTTTAACTGAAAAAATAAAACACACAAAAGCATTAAAATGTCTTCCTGCATCGTATACAAAACATATTGAAGGCGTAGAAAGTTTAGTTTTGTACAAAGGACCGCTAAAAAATACTATTGAAAAATGGCTCGCAAATATTAGATCAGGCTATTCATATTCTGGAGCTTCAAATATTAACGAACTTTGGCAGAATTCCAAATTCATAAGAGTTTCTCCACTAGGTGCTAGAGAAAGTGGAGCACATGATGTAATATTATAATTATTATGTTTTCAAAACTTGGAGCGTTTTTCATGGATATTTTGGAGGTTATAGTTTTAGCTGTTGGAATATTTTTGATCGTTTATCTTTTGATTTTAAGGCCACATAAAATAAAAGGGCAGTCAATGCATCCAAATTTTCCAGATGCTGAATATTTATTGACAGAAAAAGTTAGTTACTATAGAGAAGATCCACAAAGGGGTGATGTAATTGTTTTTAAACCGCCAATCTCTGAGGATGAATTTATAAAAAGAATTATTGCTCTTCCTGGGGATACTGTAATGGTTTTAAATGGAAGGGTATTTGTTAATGATACAGAACTTAAAGAAGATTATATTAAAATCGACACTAATGCGAGCACTTTTTTATCAGAAGGTGAAAAATATACAGTGCCTCAAGAAAATTATTTTGTAATGGGTGATAATAGACCGCACTCATCCGATTCAAGAAGTTGGGGGCCTGTCACTAAAAAAGTTATAACTGGCAAAGCATGGTTAATTTATTATCCGTTTAAACTTGCTGATTTTGTCTCTGATCCTAATTACTAGCAATTGCTTTGTAGATTAGTTGAAGAGTATTTTCAGTTTCGTCCAATGATCCTTTTAATACAAATGTAAGTCTTGTCTCACGTCTACTTCTCGCAAGTTTAACTTGGTGTTTTTCTCCCAAGGCTCTTGCAAAATCTGAGGTCATTTTATCAATCTCATCAGATACTATATGCATCTTTGGTAAATTGACTTTTCTTTTTTCATTATTTTCTGATTTCATTCTTCTAGCTAATTCTTCAGCTCGTCTAACTGAGCCTGATTCCCTTAAAATTATTTTATAAGCCTCAACCATCAAATCAATATCATCAATTGCTGCTAAGGCCCTTGCATGACCTTCAGAGATAAGCCCAGAGAGAAGCCCGTCTTTTAAAGCATCTGGAAGCGTCAGTAAACGCAATGAATTGCTGACGTAGGCAACAGATTTACCAATTCTTACAGCTACTTCTGAAGTTGTCAGTCCAAATTCATCCATTAATCTTTCAAAGCCCTTAGCTCGATCTAAGGAATTAAGATCAACTCTTTGAACATTCTCCACAATTGCCATTTCAAGCATTCCCTTTGGAGTTGTTTCACGAATAATTACAGGAATATGAGTAAGTCCTGCCAATTTTGATGCTCTCCATCTTCTTTCACCTGCAATTATTTGAAACCCTGCTGGAGTTTTGGCAATGACCAAAGGCTCTAATATCCCATGTTCACGAATTGAATCTACTAAATCTACTAAACTTTCTGGGGTAATTGCTCCACGGGGTTGTAACGGATTAGGTTGAAGTTGATTTATGTCTAAATTTATTATTTCTTCTGCCATACTATTTTTCGATTATATTTGCCAATTTTTTACCAAGTCTTGTTGTAAAGCTTACAATTCCTGACTTAACTGCATATAATGTATGATCTCTTCCGACTTTTACATTTTTACCAGCACCGATCTTTGTTCCGTTTTGTCTTACTAAAATTTGACCTGAATTAATTTTTTCCATACCACCAACTTTAGTACCTAACCGTTTACCTGCTGGGCTTGTATGTTGTTTGGCTTTTCCTGCTGCTTTATGTGTTGACATGTTTAATTGACAATATATCCTAGGTTTTCACGGATGTCAAGAGATCAAAAGATATTAGTTTGATATCTTTTCAATTAGAAGTCTAGTATGTTGTGCACGAAACCCAACGTGCCTTCTTTCTCTTGATTTTGCTTTATATTTGAATATCTCTATTTTTTCACCTTTTTCAACTTCGATTAAAACTTTGACAGTTACCTTAGCTTTTTTAAGTACTGGAGTTCCAATTTCTATCTTTTCACCATCTACATAAAGAAGTACCTCTGGCTGTACCTTAAGATCATTAAGTTTGTCAATTAAAATTTCTTGACCTTCAGAGACTCTATATTGTTTGCCTGCTATTCTAATCACTGCAAATTTGTCCATATTAAAGTGTATTTTAGCTTTTTTTTGTTCCCATTACAATACCAAGTGAGTTGTTTAGATAATTGTCTTTCGACACAATTGATCTGCCTAATTCTTTCTCAGTTTGTTTTCTAGCATTTCCAGCAACACTACCGCCCCTGACAGCAACAATTTTATTTTTAATAAATGTGTCTGGTTTTTCTTGTTGTGAAATTTCCGTCGTTACCCGTTCGCCCAACATACTAAAAATTAATTCCAAATCATCCATGTGGTCACGTAAATTTTGATGTTTTAATCCTTTCAACTTTTTGTAATCGCTTGGTATCAAACCAAAAGTTGCTCTGGAAATTTCAGCGGTTAGGATTTCATATTCTTTTTGTTCTTTTACTCCTCGTTTATTCCATTCATCTGTCAATTCTTCTCGAATAGCAATTCCGCGCATTCGTTTTTCTATCCAACTTTCTGAATAACCCTTAAGTTTATAAAGCATTTTAGTTCTTTTGGTAGCAAGCTCAGGGTTCTCAATTTCTTGCACCCGTTCATAACCAACTTTAGCTAACCACCTCTTGAATGGTTCAGCTTTTGGCGACGAAATCGATTGGATAATACGAAAGATTCCTTCTGTGTTTGCACAAGAAACTTTTCTTTTTCTACCATCTTTAGCAATTAATTCAAGTGGGGGACAATTTGTCCCCCAGTACACATCAAGTTCAGTATCTCTTTTCCTCATTTTTTTAATGTAGTCTCTAATATTTACAGTATTTGTTAACGCTTCAACCACGTCAGCAACAGAAAACCACCATTCATTTTTATAAATAACTTTTCTAATTTCTTTTTTTTGAAAAATTGCAACATGAGGATCTGTTGACATAATTTATTTTACCACTTTTCTATTTTCTTGTTCCAATTACAATACCAAGGGAGGCCATGGTGGCAAGAAGAGATGAACCACCAGCTGAAACGAGTGGATAAGGAACTCCTGTAATTGGAAGTAGACCAACATTCATTCCGACATGTATTGCAGTTTGAGCAAACAATGTTAAAAATAATCCTCCTATAAATAATCTAGCAGGAATATTGATTGTGTTTTCTGTGTAGCCAATTATTCTAAAAAATAAAAATCCTGTAATTAATAATAATACAATTGCACCCACAAATCCCATTTCTTCTGCAACTGAAGCGAATATAAAATCTGTATGTCTTTCGGGCAAAAATGATAGCTGAGTTCCTACTCCCCTCCCTAATCCCCTACCTAAAAATTTTCCTGATCCTACTGATATTGTTGATTGAATTGCATTGTATCCTGCACCCTGTGGATCTTTGGAAGGATCGAGAAATGCTGTAATACGAAACTTTTGATACGGAGCAAGAAAAAGAAAGGCACTGGGCACTAGAATACTAGCAATTAGAATAAGATATAAGAAATATTTCTTTTCAATTTCTGAAGCAAGAATGATACCTAAAAAACCAATTGCAGTTAAGGCTGTAACCCCTAATGATGGTTGAACTAATATCAAAATTAGAGGAAAAGCCATGAGTAGTATAATTTGTATTAATCTTTTTAAGTTTAATTTTTTTTCACTAACAAAATTGGCAAAAAAAATAAGTAAAAATGGTCTTACAATTTCAGATGGTTGTAATGATAATGATCCAATTGGAATCCATCTAACACTTCCTCTTGTAACCTGCCCAATTACAAGAGTGATTAACAACAAAACAATACTAATTACATAAAAATATTTTGAAAATGCAGAAACTATTTCAAAATCAAAAAGAGAAAAGAATAAAAACATTAAAATTCCCAATCCAAAATACCAATAATACGACGGAAAAAGCGAGGAATTAATAGAATTCAAAATAAAAAAACTAAAAATAAGTAGTAAAAAAGTAGGAAGTGCGAGTAGCCAATCAAATTTTTGTAACATTTAATTCACCCAATTCTAAAACATCACACAAAGTTTTTGTTTTCAAGAATTCTAACATCTTTTTGTCAATTGGAATCCAAGGTGTTGTTACTTTAATTCTGTCATTTAATGCAGTTCCTATTTCTTTTCTTGCAGCCTGTATTTTACGAATTAAGTCTCTCGTATCCGCTTCTTCTTTAAGTTCTGGCGTAATTTCTAAATTCAATTTATTTTCTGTCTGACCATATTTAATACTTTTTATATTAAGTTCATCAAGAAGTATTTGCTCTACTTCTCTAATTTTTATCTCTTCATTCTTAATTCTTAATTCTCTAAGTGGTTGCCTTACAGGTATATTATTTTCTTTTCTTAGACTATGACCTATCTCAACAATTTCCCTCACAATTTGCATTTCGGATAGTAGATTAGAATCTTGGTTACTTAGAGGATTAGAAACTGGCCAAGAGGCAAGATGAACTGATTCTTCCTTAGTTAAATTTGTGTACATAATATCTGTTAAAAATGGAATAAATGGAGCAAGTAACTTTGATAAGGTGACAAGAACTTCATATGTTGTACTATAAAAATTATTATCTTTTCTATCTCTTGATCTTCTTATATACCAAAGTGACAAATCATCAACAAATACATCAATTGAACCACTTGAATTATATGGATCGAATTTCTCAAGATTGTCTGTTACTGATTTTACTGTTTCATTTAGACGAATTAAAACCCATTTATCCAATATTTGTGAACTGTGAACAGTGGCCTGTGAACTGGCTGGACTCCAAGAATCCGAGTTAGCATATGTCACAAAAAAGTTATAAATATTCCAAAGTTTTAAATGAAATTGTCGTCTTGTTTCATCAGCAATCTTGTAGCCAAATAGCATATTTTGTGCAGGATCTTGGCGTACAAACATCCACCTCATGACATCAGACCCAATTTTGTCAGCCGCCTCGTTAAATTCAATCGCATTTCCCCATGATTTGTGCATTGCACGGCCATCTTCACCAAGTTGTGTTGCAAATCCTAATACAGTTTTAAAAGGATTCTTATTTTCTAAAACTGTACTCATGGCAATCATGGAATAAAACCAATTCTTAAATTGACCAGGAAAACTTTCAGTAATAAAATCAACCGGAAACCACTTTTCCCACTCTTTTTTATCTGTTAAATACAAAGGTTTTGTACTAGATACATTAAACCCGCTAGCTTTATTATTTGATGATATTGTTGAGTATTGAACTATTCCTGCATCAAGCCATGGATTTCCAACTGGTTCAATTCTTGATGACAATTCACCACACTTTGAGCACTTCATTTTTACTTCATCAATTTGAGGTTTGTGTGGTGATTTACCATCCATTTTATCCCAGCCTGAAACTGATTTTTCCTTCAATTCCTCCTTGCCACCAATAACATCAAAATTACCACAACTAGTACACTCCCAAATAGGAAGTGCCAAACCCCAATACCTATTCTTTTTACTAATTAACCAGTCATGCATGTTGTTCAACCAATCAAGTTCTCTTTTAAGACCGAACTCTGGAATCCAATTAATTTTTTTGGTATTTCCTTTCATCCTCTCTCTTAAACTTGGCTTACCTGAATCCATTGCAATGTACCATTCATCAGTTACCTTCCAAACAAGTTCAGTTTTACATCTCCAGCAAGCTGGATATCTATGCGCATATTTTTCAATTTTAAAGGCAAAGCCCTTTGCTTCCATAATGTCTAGAATTATTCTTGGATGCCATTTCGCATTTTGACCTGATAATTCATCAAACCCTTCCATATATGAAGCATCGTCATTAATTACAAGAATCATTGGCAGGCCTAATTCTTTTCCAAGTTTAAAATCTTCAGTCCCAGCAGAAACTGCAGTATGCACCATTCCTGTTCCTTCAGTTGTTGTTATTGGCATTATTAAATCATTTGTAGCAACAACAATATGAAATTTTTCACTATTTTCTTTAGCTACTTCTGAAACTGCTGGTAAATTATCAAATGCGCCAGTATAATGAAGCCCAACAAGTTCTGATCCTTTTACTTTTTTAACCACTTTAAAATCAAGACCCGCAAATACTCGTTCTTTTGCCTCATCTGCCAACCAATATTTAGTACCATCAACTTCTGCTAATACGTAATCTAACTTTTTATCGACTGCTACTGCAATGTTTGCAGGAATTGTCCAGGGAGTAGTTGTCCAGACAAGTAAGTTTTCATCACTATCAACAATTGGAAACTTCATATAAATTGACTCATGAACAGCTTCTTTATAATCTTCAGTCAACATCTCGTGTTGTGATATTGCTGTTTCACATCTCGGACACCACGGTACAGAATCATTCCCTTTATAAAGCCAGCCATTTTCATGAACAACTTTCAAAAAATGCCAAATCATGTAGTTATTATCATCAGATAATGTGTAGTAGGAATTATCCCAGTCTGCAAAATAACCTAGTCTTTTACTTTGTTCTGTTTGAATGCTAGAGTATTTTTTTACTCTCTCTTTACAAAGTTCTACAAATTTGGCAACACCAAACTTTTCGATATCTTTTTTATTTTTAAATCCTTGTTCTTTTTCAACTTCAACTTCAACCCACAAACCCTGACAATCAAATCCATTTTGGTGTCTTTGGCGAAAGCCCTGCATACTTTTAAATCGTGGCCACAAATCTTTATATGTTCTACCCCATGCGTGATGAACGCCCATTGGATTATTTGCAGTTATTGGTCCATCTTGAAATGAAAAATATTTTTCTGAATCTTTATTTTTCTTGAGATATTTATCTACAATACCGTCAGAATACCAGTGCTCCAAAAGTTCCCTTTCCATTTTTGGAAAATCCGGCTTCGGATCAATTGAGTCAAAATAAGACATGGGCTAATTATAAACTATTTAATGTATTTTGCGAAGGAATGCTGGGATTTCGAATTTGTCACCAAAAGTATCATCGTCGTTTGTATTCATGTTTTCTTCGTTATCTTCATCATTATTATTTTTTAATTCTTCATTTTTAATTGGCTCCGATACAACACCCGATACAACTTGACGCATGTTTGAAGGTCTCATTTGCGCAATTCTTGATCTTGTTTCATCAAATCCTGTTGCAATTACTGTTATCCTAATTGAATCAGAAAGTTCTTCTTTTATTACTGCTCCAAATATGACATTTGCATCTTGATCTGCAGTTGAGGAAATAATTTTTGCTGCTTCATCAACCTCAAACATTGTCATATCTTTTCCACCTGCAATATTAAACAAAACTCCTCTTGCACCCTCAATTGAAAGGTCAAGAAGTGGAGATGAAACCGCAGCTCGCGCAGCCATTTGAGCCCTATTTTCTCCAACTCCCGTACCAATTCCCAAAAGAGCAGTTCCAGCAGCACTCATAATTGCCTTGACGTCATTAAAATCAACGTTAACTAGACCAGGGGTAGTAATAATTTCTGCAATGCCTCCGACTCCTTGTTCCAGAACAGAATCAACAACTTTAAAAGCATCAACAAGTGACATTTTTCTATCAATGACATCCATTAACCTCTGATTTGGAATGACAATTAAAGTGTCAACAACTTCTCTTAATTTTTCTATACCATCTTCAGCCGCGACTGTTCTTCTTGTCCCCTCAAAAGCAAATGGTTTAGTTACAATTCCAACTGTTAAAGCACCTGACTCTTTTGCAAGTCTTGCAATAACTGGAGCTGCACCTGTTCCTGTTCCACCACCCATTCCTGCTGTAATAAATACCATATCTGTATCAATCATTAGCTCCTTAAGTTTTTCAATTGATTCTTCAGCTGCTTGTGCTCCAATTTCAGGATTTCCACCAACACCTAATCCTTTAGTTATTTTTTCACCTATTTGAATTTTAGTTGAAGCTTTATTATTTAGAAGAACTTGCGCATCTGTATTTGCAACAATAAATTCGACACCCTGGATTGTGCCACTCTCGACCATTGAGGATACGGCATTTCCACCTCCACCACCAACACCAATTACTTTTATTTTTGCGATCCTTGCTGAATCAGGTTTAACTAAAGCCATACTTTATTATATTTTGTTAAAAAGATATTATGGGGCAATTTAATATCTATTTGATTATATACAGTTTATTTCACTTGTCAAAACTAGTTACTAGCTACTAGGTACTAGATATTAACTTTAAGGCAGAAGATCTTTGACAGATTCAATTATTTTACGAAGGAACCCTGTTCCTGCGAAATTCAACTTCATGGGAAAGTTGATTCGTCCGGTTTCAACAATTTCTTGTTTTGCTCCATATAACAATAAACCTATAGGGACAGAAAAAATAGGATCAATTATATCATCAATTAAACCAGATACCCCAGTAGGTACACCAATTCTAACTGGGACGGAAAGCATTCTTTTTGCAGAATCCACTGCACCAATTGTTTTAGCCCCACCCCCTGTAATTATTGCACCAGAAGGAATTCTATTAATTATTTTTTCTTTTTCAAGTTCCAATCTAACCATCGTAAAAATCTCATTTAGTCTTGGTCTAATTATTCCTTCAACCAACGTTTTCTTTGAAACTTTACTTACTTCTGATATACCCAAAGAATTCAAATCCAATTCATCTTTTTGTTCCTTTGTGTTTTTGAGATTGGAAAGTGATAATTTTATTTTTTCGGCAGTATCTAACGAAACCCTAAGTCCAATAGCAATATCATTTGTTACATTTTTAGCACCAACCGGAATTACTCCAGAATAAGCAAGCGATCCATCGATATAAGCAACAACAGATGTTGTTCCTGCTCCGATATCAACCAAAACACAACCTAATTCTTTTTCTGTATCTGTTAATACTGAGTAGGATGAAGCTAATCCCGCAAAAACAATATCACTGATCTTAACCCCAGCGTCACTCAATGATCTAGTTAAATTCTTAATAGCTGCACTTGAAGCTGTTACTACATGTGTTTCTACTTCAAGTCTTACTCCACTCATACCAATTGGATCTTTTACACCTGCTTCCCCATCTACAATGAATTCACGAGGTAAAACATGAACAATCTCGCGACTAACAGGAAGTGAAATAGCAGATGCCGCTTCTATCACTCGATCAATATCTGAGATAACTATCTCACCAGATTGACCAGATATAGCAACAACACCATGTGAATTCTGTGATGTAATATGAGCACCACCAAGTGCTACAAAAGCAGAATCAATATTATGTCCTGCCATCCTTTCAGCTCCTTCAATCGACGCAATTGCCATTTCAACAGATTCCTCAATATTTACTATCTGTCCTTTTTTAACTCCTTTTGATATTACTTGCGAAATACCAATAATATTGATAACTTCGTTGAAAGACTCGTCAGAAGATATTTGTGCAACTACGGTAACTGTTTTATTACTTCCTAATTCAATCCCTGCTATTATTTTAGTTTTGTTCATAGTTTTAAACTTAATCTCATTTTATGTAATGATATCACCTCAAGACCGTATTTTTAAATCGCAAATCAATTTCATGGACATCTTCCATTCTAATTCCTCCTGTCTCGTCATTCAAGCGTGAAAAAATCAACCTTAAACTTCCTACTAAAACATCTATATCACCCTCGGTTGGAAATTTAACTAAAATTCCACCATTTGTTTTTATTTCTAATATCCCATTCTTAATTTCTGAATTTGATATCGAGCTAATTATCCCAACTTTTTCAATTATATTAAGCGCAAACATATCTTTTTCTGATATCTTTTGACCAATAGAATAAACTACTTCGCTATTCAAAACTATCAAATTTGATTCTTTCTCTATATCTAAAATCAAGCCATCTTTATCAATCAAATAATAATCACTATTTAAATTCTTGATAGTGAATTTTGGTTTTTTTAAAACCAAATCAATTTTTATAGTGCTTGGAATTTTGTATTGAATCAAATAGCTGTCAACCTGAATATTTTTATCAAATAATTTTTGTAATCCATCTTTTGCTGTTTTATAATCACTTAATTCATAAATCTTGTAACCTAAATCTTCGGTGCATGAACCATATTGTGATGCACATTCAATTTTATTTACTCTAATTAATTTTTTAATAACCGTAGGAACCAAATAAATAAAAATGCATATTAAAAAGATTGATAAATATTTATATATATTTATATTTCTTAACCAACCAAATTTGCTTCTTGGTTGTCTATGAATCTTTCTATGTCTCATACATTTTCTTCTAGAATATCTACAACCTTTCTAGAAGCTTCCAAATCAGGGCTTATCACGTCTTCGGTTTTTTTAAGAACAGATGGGTAATTCTCAATTAATTTTTCAATTTCCGAGAGAAGTTTCTGAGGAGTTAATTCTTTTTGTGGCAAAATTATTGCAAGTCCCAAATCCTCCATATATTTTGCATTTTCTGTCGCTTCATCATTATATGTCCAAGGTATTGGAATTAGAATTGATGGTTTCTTTAAAGCCACTAATTCCCAAACAGTGTTGGCTCCAGATCGTGATATTACAATATCAGACTTTGAAAATATTTCAGCCATATTTTCTGGATCAGTTTGACCAAAACAAAAATATTTGTTATTTTTAATTGACTCAAAATCTGATGTTTTTCCCTCACCTGCTTGATGAATTACATAATATTTTTGAAGTAATCTTGGTAACAACGGTTTAATAGCATTGTTAATCCAGGATGAACCTCTAGAACCTCCTGTAATTAAGATTGATTTTATACGTAAACTTCTTGGTTTATCAACATATTTTAATATTTCATTGTTCAGAGGATTGCCTACAAGTTTCGTTTTAAGTTTGTTAAAAAATCTTGATGATTCTTCTCTTGAAATTAATATGAATTTTGCAAAGTAAGAAGAAATAATATTTGCCCTACCTGCTGAAGCGGTTTGTTCATGAATAATCACGGGTATATTTTTAAAGCTTGACCAAAATGAAACAATTGCTCCAGTAGCACTTCCAAAAGATAAAGTTAAATCTGGTTTAATTTCGTTAACTATTTTTCTGCCTTTGATAAAACTATTTGGAATTTTTAAAAATGAAGCAATAGTATTTTTAGTGAATTTATTTTCGATTTTTCCAGATTCTAGATTATGGAAAATCACACCGAAATTTTTCATATTTTTATATTCCATTCCTACCCAATGAATCTCCCAATCCAGATTTCTTTTTTTGATTTCTTGGACAACAGCTATCGCGGTTGAACCAGCATGGCTACCTGCGAGTAGTAATTTACCACGAAGTGGCAAGCTTTGCTTATTTGGTTGCATATCTACTTATATTTAATAGTATACCGCATGAAGCCAAAATCATCGACAAGCTAGTCCCTCCGTATGAAAAAAATGGAAGGGGTATACCTGTAAGTGGAGTTAGAGCTATCATGGATGACAAATTTAGAATTATTTGTCCACCAATCCAAGCTGTAATTCCAACTGTTAATATCTTTGAAAATTGATCGGGAGCACTGGCTGCAATTTTAAAAGCCTTAATAACAAAAAGTACAAAAAATGCAATTAAAACAAAAGATCCTATAAAACCAACCTCTTCGGCAATTGCTGCAAAAATTGAATCGGTCGACGCTTCTGGTAAAAATAAATATTTTTGCCTAGATTGACCAATTCCTAATCCAAAAAGTCCACCTGAACCAAGTGCTAATAGAATTTGTCTTATGTGATATTCCTTCCCAAGTGGATCAGAAGTAACTTGTAAAAATGTCATTAGTCTATCTCTTCTATAAGGTGATGTAATAATAAGAACGCCTATCCCAATAAAACCAACAATCAATGATCCTAAAAAATAGAGTATTGGAATTCCTGCAACAAATATCTGTGTGATTCCTATTAAACCCACAACTAAAGTTGTTCCAAGATCAGGTTGTAGCATAATTAGCCCACAAACAATAACCACAGGTATAAAAAAGGCTAAAGGTTTTAATATTCTTCTATCCGCAACTTTTGCAAGATATAATGCCAAAGCAAGTTTAATTACTTCAGATGGTTGGAAATTAATTGATCCTAGTGAAATCCAGCGTCTTGCGCCTAAAGCACTTAATCCGATACCGGGAATCAAAACTGCAATTAATAGCAAGACAGAAACAATAAAGAAAGGGGCTGCAATTTTTCTCCAAAAATTGTAATGAATATTACTCACAACTATCATTGCAACAATTCCAATTCCTGCCCATATTAATTGCTGTCTAAAAAAATAAAATTTATCATTAAAGAAATTAAGAGCTTGTGGAGTTGATATATCTGCAATAAACACCAACCCGATTGTAACTAATATTAATATTAAATAAAGGAAACCTTTGTCATACTGATAAAAAAAACTTCTGTCCATCGGAAGTCCTGAGGATTTGCTTTTAAGTTGCTGTCTTCTTTTCACAATATCATTGTACCAAAATTAGATGGTTGCGAGCCAGAGACCAAAAATAGCAAGGATTATTCCAATAATCCAAGCCCTCATTACAATTTTCGGTTCTTCCCATCCTTTAACCATAAAGGTGTTATGGAGTGGGGCTAAAGGCAATATTGGTCTATTTAATTTTCTCCAACCATATATTTGGATTGCAGAGGACAAAACTTCAACAATAAATATTCCACCTATAACGCAAAGAGCTATAACATTTCCAGACAACAAACCTATTAGACCAAGTGTTGCTCCAAAACTTAGTGCACCAGCATCTCCAAGCCAGATACGGGCGGGATATACATTAAAATAAAGAAATGCAATTAAGCTACCTGACCAAATTGCCATAAAGATTGAAAGCGGAGTATCTAAGTTACCAGCAGCAATTACACCAAAAGCAAGCAAACAAATTAGAAGTAATCCTGATGCTAAGCCATCAAGACCATCGGTGATATTAAATGCATTTGAAAAAGCAACAATTACAAATGTTGCAAATGGAATATATAACCAACCAAGGTTTAATGTAATACCAACTAACGGAATATGGAGTATATGGATACCCAAGTTAAAATACATAATTAGAGAAACTATTAGTGCCAATATTACTTGAAAAATAAATTTTGTACTCCTACTCAATCCGAAAACCAAACCTAATGGTCTATCACCAGTTTTACCCTTACCGAAAGTTTTAATTAAATCATCAATTAAGCCTAATAATCCAAACCCAATGAATGTAATAAATATAATCCAGATTTCATCGCGCAAATTATATGCAGACTGAATAAATAGTCCCATTTTGCCTGCAAATGGAAAAATTATTAGAAATAAAAATGTTGTCATAAAAATAATATAGTTTCCACCGCCTACAGGTGTGCCTGCCTTAATATCATGGAGTTTGTCAAACAAGGATTTACCATCTTTCTTACCTTCAACTTGCCTTGTTACCTTAAGCTTAAAAAGAAAATCAATAAATGGCACAATAAATATTGAATTAATTAAAAAAGAAAAAATTATAAGTCCAAGGGCTAAGGAAAGAACGTTATTTGCCATGATTTATTATATAATATCATCTATATCGTGAAAATAATACTTTTACATGGTTGGAACCAGAACAAGGAAATATGGGGTAACATTATTTCTAAACTTTCGAACTACAATACACTAGCAATTGATTTACCGGGTTTTGGTAAAGAAAAGATTACTAGCCAAGACTGGAATATTACTGAGTATGCAAAATGGACTAGAAAAAAAATCGCTAAATTAACAAAAGGAAATTCTGACATAGTCTTGATTGGACACTCATTTGGAGGAAGAATTGCAACGAAGATCGCGTCCGAAAATCCAAAATGGTTAAAGGGTCTTATACTTTCCGGTTCACCAAGTATATATCGACCAAAAATCTCAACTAAAATAAAAATATATGCTTATAAGATGATTAAAATCTTTATTCCACATTGGCTCAAAATAAGATTTTTACCAATTGAACTTAAGCGGGCATATCTAAGCGGTATGGATACTATCTTTAGAAAGGTAGTTATATATGATCAAACGAATTCTCTAAATAAAATAAATGTTCCAACACTTTTAATATGGGGAGAAAACGATATAGAAGTTCCACTTCATATACCGAAAGAAATAGCTACAAAAATTAAAAAATCAGATTTAAAAATAATTAGCAAAGTAGGACATAATTCGTTTATTGATAATCCAGATTTATTTACAGGATATGTTAAAAAATTTATTGAAAATATTAAATAGAATTTTCCCAATTTCTGACTTTTTGTATATCTTGCAACTTGAAGAGTACGAAAGTAAAAGATATTTTAATCGACTAAAAAGATTCTTTTGGAGAAGAAACCTAGAGAAACGCGATAAATTAGTTTACACAACGAGAATAAAAATAATACTTTGTTTAGCTTTGCCATTTATTCTAATCACTCCCCCATTTACACCTTTCTGGATAGGTTTATCAAATTTAATTCTCACTCCTTACTTTTCATTTATCAGACTTAAAATACAAAAGAGAGCTTCTTTGTATTTCTCAAAAGTTAATACTAAAACAAAAATTATAGCTGTTGCGGGTAGTTTTGGAAAAACGACTACTAAAAATTATATTTATGAATTAGTTAAATATAATTACAAAACTCAAATGATTCCGGGGAACATTAATACTCCAACAGGTATAGCAAATTGGATAATAAACAACTTTAATCCAACCATAGAAATTCTTATAGTTGAAGTAGATACATATTTTATTGGCGAAATTAAAAGAAGTTTGAAAATAACCCCTCCAGATATAGCCATATTAACCAACGTTGGTGATCAACATCTCGAAAGATTCAAAAATAAATCAAACTTGAAAAAAGCATTATATGAAGTTTTCGATTATTCTAAACCGAAAGCCACTAAAATTCAAAACAAAAAAACAAATTTGGAATATGCATTAGAGGTCGCAAAAATATTAAAGATCCCAGATGATATTATTAAAGATACTGTTAAAAAATTAAAACCTCCTGAAAGGCGAGGTAATATTACAAAACTAAACGACTTCGATTTAATCGACAATTCATACAACATAAGCGAAACAACGGGTATAAAAAGTGTTAAAAATGCAAAGGAAATTTCAGACAGACTTCACAAGAAACTTATTGTTATGACAGCTGGCATACCTGAACTTGGAGACGAAAATAAAAATGGTAATATTAATTTGGGAAGGGTTTTAGGCAAAAAGGCTGATGTCATTCTCCTACTTCAATCAATTTTTTCAAAAGATGTTGAAAAAGGGATATCAAAAAATAAAAAAATCATAAAACTAGAATTTATGAGGGATGCATTAGACAAATTAAAAGAATTTGATTCAAAAAAATATATTATTTTAATGCAACCTGAATTGAATGATCTCTATTACTGACTTATAAATTTTTCAACAATGTCAGACTTGTAATCCAATCTTTTTGATTTATTTTTTGTAAAATCCACTATCGCTTCATTGACCAAATCTGTTATCTGATCTTTAAAAGATATGCCTGATGCCTCCCAAAGGTAAAATGCCATTGATCCAGGAATAGGGTTAATTTCAGTTAGACATAAGATATGTTTATTTGAATACATAAAATCAATCCTCACAAGTCCTTTAGCACGAATCGCCTTATATGCATTGATAGCGTTATCTTCAATTTGTTTTTTTAACTTACTGTTTATTTTTGCTGGTAGCTCTCTACTTAAAGATGCCATCCCACCAGTTTTTTTACCTCCTCTTTGATATTTATCTGCAAACGATAATATTTCGTCTTTAGAAACCGGTTTTTCTATTTCACTAACTTCAATTTTACCGTTTATACTTCTGGCTGAAATATTATACTCTACAAAGTTTGTCATAAATTTTTCAACAAGTATTTCAGAATCTATATGTGAAACCTCAAGTAAATACTTCTTAAGTTCAATATCTGTTTTAGCAATGTTAATACCTATACTAGAACCTAAATGTGCAGGTTTCAAAATTACAGGTAATTTCAATATATTTTTGATATTATCTACAGTCTTATCAACATCTAACTGAATTTCATAGTCAAAAACATTTACATATGATACATTCTTGATACCTTTAATATCTAAAACTTCTTTTGTTAATACTTTATTCATTGATATTGAACTTCCTTCAACATTTGACGATGTATAAGCAACCCCTAATGTATCAAAAAAACCCTGAATTTTACCTGATTCTCCATCACCACCATGAAAACATAAATATATACAATCTATATAGTTTTTATTACCAATAATCGATTTTGATTTGAAGTAAACTCCTTTTTTGTCTGAGGTAAAATTAATAACTTGAGGCTTAATTTTTATAAAGTCTTTTTTTAATTTTAAATTTTTATAATAGTAAAACAATCCATCTTGTCCTTGTTTGATAGCGTATGAAAAAAACTTTTCTCTATCAATTTGTTCAAGAACTTGCAACGCTGTAATAATTGAGACTTCATGTTCTGGTGAAACCCCACCAAAAAGAACTGCTATACTCCTTTTTTTGTTCATAATTTGACTCAAGTGATAGAATTATACTACATACTTAAAATAATTGGGGGGGATTAATATTTTAAAACAAATTAACAATTCCTGTTATTGACTCTTAATACCTTATAATTTGGAATTATAACCTTGGATCTCTCTGATAATATTTTATTTTTTTTGTAGTTAGCTAAATCTGAATTTACATTTCTGATGAGACCCCAAAATTTTTCTGTACCAAAATATAGCTTTGACAGTGAAACCAAAGATTTTTTAGTGTTTGTGTTATTCACTATATACGTAAATGTATCTTTTAAGTTTTCAATCTTTTGATTGAATTTAGGTTCAAAAACCATTTCTTTAAGTTCTGGCTTTGTTATATCTCTTAATTCAAAATGAAGATGAGCTGTTGGACAAGCTCCACCACTTTTTCCTGAAAGACCAATAATATTTCCTTGCTTTATAATTTGTCCTAATTTAACTTTGAACCTGTCAAGGTGTGCATATAGAAATATTATGTTTCCATTTCTAACACTAATAACGTTACCCATTCCTTTATGAAACTCTCTTCTGACAACGATCCCTGAATAACTACAATACACTTTTGTACCAACTTCAACAGGAAAATCAACTCCTGAGTGTTTGTCATCAAAAATTATATAGAAATCCTTTCTAATTGGATGTTTTGAGTTATCTAATCCAAAAGATTGATCAATTGTAATGTCCTCTGTTGGATAGATTAATATTTCTTCCATATTTTGTAATACTTATTTTAACAGAGTTTTAATTCTAGAGTTAAGTTTTCCTAATAAAAAGGTTGTTTTCTGGGATATATCTTCAGGAAAATATGCACCAGTTTTTAATTGACCTAAATTTGAATAGAGTGTCTTTAATCTATCATTCCTTAACGAATATAAGTTTTGATTGTTTGCTACCATTTGTGAATTCATTAGTCTCGGAAATATTTCTAGGCCATTTTCTTTTGACAAATAATCATCACTCCCTAATACTAATCGGGTAATAACATCATTTAAACCGATTAAATCAGAAATTTTTATTTCCTCATGTACAACCTCGCCGTTTCGTCCCATGTTGTGTTTGAATCTTGTAGGTATGGTAATACCTGCTACATTAGGGCAACCTGTGAATAATGTAAAAGAAGTTCCATCACAAGCTCGGAATGAATTTTTATGGGTACTTTAGAAACTTAAGCCCAGTGTTTGGTGTTATAAAATAAAAAAACTTTATCATAATTTTGAAATCTTCATGTGCTTTATATAATTATTTAACTCTGCAAGTCTTCGTATATTAATATATAAGTTTCCGTCACCAATTCCAATTTTCCACTCATTTTTCCCAGGGTGAAAATCACTTCCTCCCAAAATTAAAAGCCCTCTTGTCCTTATTTGTTTTACCAATTCTTTATCAATCTCAAGCTTGCTACCATGCCAACCCATTATTCCGTCTATTCCAATATCGCATAAATTATTCCAGATATTTTTATTAAATTTGCTTTCAGGAGAATATAAAACAGCACCGCTTGCACTATGAACAGCATCGACTATGTTTCTTGCACCATTTTGAATAGCTAAATAACCAGGTTTTTCGAAATCAAAAAAATTTGTCCAGAGAAACTTGGCCTCTATATTTTGAATTTCAGTGTAACCTGGCCGTGCATTATACTTCATATAGACTCTCTGCCACAAATTAATATTTTCTGATTTCAACCTTGTAAGTATTTCTTGGTTTTGTGGATTTCGAACCACAATTGAACAAAAACGAATAGCCTTTTCTGAAATTTCGCCTTCGAGAAGTCTTATCAAAAGTTCTTTATCTTCGTTGGATGCACCCTCTACCAAAAAACCTTCATTCTTAAGAAAATCCTTTTGATGTCTAGCTACTTGCGCATTATCTTTTTTTCTCTCACTCTTACCAAATAAACGCTTAATCTCACAATCATTGTGATCAAACCCAATAGCAATTAAGTCAACTAATGCACCGTTAATACGTACTGGATACTCAATACCAGCAAGAACTTTAATACCAAAGCTTTTCCCCATGTCAATATATTGATCCAAGTTATCTGAAAGCTCCAACCTACCGATCAAAGCTAAAGAAATGACCTTATTTTTCTTTGCCTCCTCAAACACAAAGTCCGGAAAAAACGTACTACCATTCTCATAATGTACATGAAAATCTACTCTTTCCATTTAGTTCGTCCTTTCCTTCTAGCCATTTTTAAATCAGTCGGATTATTAACACTATTCCATTCTGAATTATTTTTTAGAATAAATGGTTTTGCAGCCACACCCTCACGACAAGCAACATTCAATAGATATGGGAGTGAATATTCGCCATTTTTTGAATTTTTAGGAATTAATTTTATTTTTTTCAAAAGCCAATGCTTATTGAAACACAGAAGTCCGCAAAGTACAATTGTAGTTTTATCTCCTCTAAAAACAAGTTCGTCAGGATTTAATACACCTATGATATCTCCATCTAAATCCACTTCTAGACCGCCAAGTGGTGAAACACCTTTTACTTCTATAACAATTGCAGAAATGGGTCGATTTTGAGAATAGTACCACTTAATAAACCTTTTCAGGGTATTTTTTTTATAGAGAGCTGAGTCATCTCCGTATACAACCAGAACAATATCAGATTCTTTACTTACCTTTTTAAGACCTGACATTGTCGCCCCTCCTGTTCCAGTTTTATAACCTTGCCTGACAATCTTTACTTCGTATTCACTTTTTTTAATAGCGTTTCTGACCTGAGTAGACCCAGAACCTGTAACCACCACAACATCCTCGATACCTATCTCTTTAACCTTATTAATTATTTTATTGAGGATAGGTTCTCTACCAATTGTAAGTAAAACTTTTGGTATTTTTCCTCCCATTCTGGACCCTTTTCCAGCTGTTAATATTATTGCTGAAATTTTGTAACTTTTTGCAAGAGCAGATTCAACAGCTTTCTTATCTGACCATGGGTATTCTACACCATTAAAATTCATGCTTTTTTCGTGACCTTTACCACAAATTGCAACAGTATCTCCAATTTTGGCAATATTAATAGCATGCTTTATTGCTTCAAGTCTATCTGGGATTTCATAAACTTTTGCTTTTCTATTTTTAATACCTTTTTTCATTTGCTCAATAATTTTGTTTACATCTTCGTGTCTTGGATCTTCTGCGGTAAAAATTGAGGCATCGGCAAGTTGTGTAGAAATTTTCGCCATCATTGGTCTTTTTTTAACGTCTCTTTCTCCAGCGCACCCAAAAACTGTTATAATTTTTGAATTTTTGCTTTTCTTATTCTTAAGTGCAATTAATAAACTTTGTAAAGCATTTGGTGTGTGGGCAAAATCTACAATAATTTTTATACCTAATTTATTTTTAATTTCTTGCATCCTACCTTCAACCCCTGGAAATGATTTAAGCCCATTTAAAATTTCTTTTTGATTAACACCTGATTCAATTGCAACAAGTACTGCAGCAGTTGCGTTTAAAACATTATATTCTTCACTAAATCTTTGTATTACACTTTTCAGCAAATCACCTTTCAACGTATACCGATCATACAAAATAACTTTTTGAGTTTTTTTAATATATTTTTTAAAAAAATTAAAATAATTCCTATTTATAATACATATTTTGGAATTTTGAAAAAGTTTTGCTTTTGCCCTTACATAATTTTCAAATGTTTTGTGATAATCTAAATGTTCATGTGTAATGTTGGTCAACACGCCTATATCAAAATTTATTCCAAAATTTCTATTTTGATCTAATCCGTGAGATGTAACCTCTAAAACTGCATATTTAAGCTTATTCTTAACCATTTTCTTTAATAAACTTTGGAGTTGGAATGGACCTGGGTTTGTTACGTGAAATCCTGTATTGTACTCATTCTTACCAATCTTAGCGTTAACTGTCGAAACCAAGCCTGTTTTTATGTCAGAGTTTTGAAGAATATGATAAATAATGTTTGAAGTCGTTGTCTTTCCGTCAGTTCCAGTAACCCCGATTATTTTTAAGTCTTTTGAAGGAAACAAATAATAAATATTAGCAACAAGGGCTTTAATTATAAAGAATAATTTTTTCATTATCAAAATTTTACAGAATCACAATCAGCAGAATCTAAAGTCATAATTAATTTACCATCTTGCAAACAACCATCACTTGTCTTTTGATATCCAGTTATTCCATAGGTAAACGGTCGCCGTCTACTTCCACCTTCTAGATATTCAAGTGACAAAAACCAACCATCTAACTTTAACAATTTTGAAACATTATTAAAAGCTTTTTGACGCATTTCTGAAGTTAATTGATACATTACATTAGCCATTGATATAACATCTTGCGAACTAGGTTTTATTAATTGTGTTACTGATTCATTTGTTATATCAGCGACATGAAAGTTAATGTGACCATTAGACACATCTAATTTTTTTTGTAACTGGTCACGAGTATCTGTCAATTTATTTAAGGGTGTCCATAAACACGATGCTGTCCAATCGACATCTAATTTATTCAAATCGATTGCTGTTATATAACGGATATTTATGTCTTTATTTTTCAGTTGAGTAATTAAACCCCTAGACCAATTGTTTTCTCCATCTGGAAAATGTGGAGATCTTACATTATTTATACCAGAGGGGTAAAACCCACATCCAACATCACACAAATCAACATCTTTTTCCTCAAAAAGTTTTGATATCGCCAAATTAATAGCCCCATATCGAGCAGGAGTTGTAATGTTTACATTTTTATATCTCAGTGCATCATCGAGTATTGATGTAAAATTTGGGCTAGAATTATTCAAAAGATAATCCCAAGAAATAACTGAATTGTTCATAAAATTTTCATTAACTAAATATGAATATTTGTATGCCGAATATACTAAAAGACCAAAATGCAATGGTGTAAGTTCCGGTCGTTTTTGCGATACAACTTCTATTGAATGTTCAACTGCTTTTGAATTTTGAATAAAACTTCTACTGAAATCTGCAATGTTTGGATCAATATGACCAGAATTTATTTCTATCTGTTTTGTAAGTTTTTCCATCTGTAACAACGAATTATATCAGAATCTGTCAATTTTCAGGTTGTATACCAAAAACTTGAAAAAGATCTCTTGCAATTGAATACCAAAGTGGGGCTGCAGTTTCTGAGGCCCACTGGCTACTTTGTGGCTCTTTTAATGTAACAATCATTACAAATTTAGGATTATTTGCAGGTGCAAATCCCACAAAACTAGCTATTGTTTTTTCTGCATCGTAATGTCCACTAATGGGAATTTGTGCTGTTCCTGTTTTTCCTGCAATTGAAAATCCTTTCAAATTTGTCCATTGAGCTTCACCGTGACGTGAGGACTCTATCATAATTTCTGTCATTTTTTCTGCAGTTTCTTTGGAAATTACCTTCGTTCTTTCAGTTTGTTCACCCTTAACAACTTGAGGTGTTACTAAAAAACCATTGTTGGCAATTGCCCCAACAGCTTTAAGTAATTGAATCGGAGTTACTGCCACTCCTTGTCCAAAAGAAGATGTAACAAGGTCAACAATATTCCACGTACCCTTCTTACGAAGTGGAACCGATGATTCTCCCTGCAAATCAATTCCTGTAAGTTTTCCAATTCCAAACTTGTCTAAATATTCATACATCTTTTCTTCACCTAATTTTTGTGCCACAAAACTCATACCAACATTATCAGAGTGAACTATAACATCAGTCATAGTTGTATCGGGGTAATATTTTTTGTCCCAAGTTTCAATATAATATTTATCAACCTTTAGTGGTTTGTCACAAATATCACACTTTGTATCGGGTCTAACTACTCCAGCATCAAGTCCGGCAGCCATTACTAATACCTTAAAAACAGACCCAGGTTCGAATGTGTCTGATATGGCAGAATTTTTGTATAAATTGCCATCATATTCATAATATTTCTGTGGATCATATGACGGATATGACGCCATTGCAAGTATTCCTCCAGTTTTTGGGTCCATTATGATAACGGACCCTTCTTTTGCTCCATATTTTTCCCGTGCTTCCTTTAACTTTTCCTCTACAGAATTCTGAATTCTTTTATCAATGTATGTATATAAATCAGTACCAGCAATTGAATTTATTTCTTGTAGTCCCTCTGAGAGTAATGGAACTCCTTTTAAATCCTTTTTCCTCTCTTGAAAACCTGCTTTTCCAGTCAAGGAAATATCATAATATCCTTCAAGTCCAAAGTATCCTGTATCTCGTCCTTCATCATTTTTTCCAACAAAGCCAAGTAGTTGTGCTGATGAAGACCCTTCAGGATAAAATCGATTTTCTTCTGGATCAAATCCCAATCCTGATATTTTCATATTTATTATTTTTTCTTTTATACCAGCTGTAATTCTGTGTCGAATTGGCACCCAAACAGCTCCATCTTTGTCTAATAAAGTTTGGATTCTATTAATTTCTTCTAATAAATCTTCCTCTTTAACAAAAAAAGGGGCGATCATGTTTGCAATTTCTTTAGAGGATTTATCTAACTTTTTAATTTCAGCAAACAAAAACCAATTCGTGCGCATTACTGCAAGCCACGATCCATCACTAGCCAAAATATTCCCTCTTGATGCATTAATTTTCTTAGATCCATAATATTGGAGACTAGCATCGTTTGATAATTCACTTCCCTTTATTATCTGCCAAAAGAAAAGACGTCCGGAAATGACCAAAAAGAAAATTATAAACACAGAAACAGCTACTTGTAATCTAGTCATTTAGCCAAGGCAACAGTGTCAACTGAATCAAAATATAAAACCGTAGATGGCTTTAGAAATCCTGATTCAGATGCATTTAAACTTAAACTATTTTCACTTCCTAATATAAATATATTTTCCGCTAAATCCCTTTTTTCGATTGAAACAACTTCTAGTTTATCTTCTAATTTAGATATTTCGGCACCTCTTCCCGCCTGCTCAATACCCAAAAAGACTACTGCAATTAAGAGTATTAAATTTATCGCCCAGATTACTTTGTAATTAATTTTTCGTGTAAACATATAATTTTGCGCTTCTTGCCCTTATATTTTTATTTATTTCTTCATAACTAGGTATTCTTGTTTTTACTCTCTCGTTCATATATTTTTGTACTATTTCCTCTTCAGCTGAATGAAAAGTTATGATAATTAACCGTCCACCATTTCTAAGAAGCGATATCGCTTGCGGAATCGCTTCATTCAAATTATCAAGTTCACTATTAACAGCAATTCTTAAAGCTAACATTGGCAACGTTGCAGAATTTAAATGCTCCTTGTGTGGCATATCTTTCAAAGCTTCGATAAGTTCTGACACTTTTAGGATTGGCCTTAAAGTAATAATTCTTCCAGCAATTCTTTTTGATTCATTGTGTGATAGGACTTTTTCAAAAAGATGTGTTAATTGCGTTTGATCTAAAGCATTTAGTAAATCTGATGCTTTAACGTCTTGTGTTTCAGGATTAAGCCTCATGTCTAAATCTTGATTAGGTGACTCAAAAGAAAATCCTCTTTCATCTTCTTTTAAATGTAAATTTGAAACTCCTAAATCAAAAAGTATTCCATCAACTTCTTCAAATCCATTGTCTTTAGCAATTTTTGTTAAATTATCAAAATTGCCCGAAACTAATTTTGATTTAGTACCATCTAATCTAATTTTTGCAATCTCAAGCATTTTAGGGTCCATTTCGATACCTAAAACTTCTCCACCAGCATTTACAATTGCTTCAGTATGACCACCAGTACCCAATGTACAGTCTATTACGCGTGAACTTGTATTAAGGTGCAAACTCTCTAAAACCTCTTTAACCATTACCGACTCGTGATATCTTTTATTCATAACGTTAGTTGAATCTCATTTAGTTTTTAATATTTGATCAATATAATCAGGTGCATCTTTTGTTATTTTTTCAAGTCTTTCGTCCCAAATATCTTTATTCCATACTTCGACTCTGTCACCAATACCTAAAAAATAGATGTCTTCCCCTAAATGACCATATTTGATCAAAACTTCAGGTATAACAATTCTTCCCTGATCATCACCAATAATTTCAAAAGCGCCTGTAAATATAAAATGTTCAGATCCTCGCACAGGACTAGTTATTAAATTGTCAGTGCCAATTACTCTATCTAAAAGTGCATTTAAAGATTGTTTAGAAACTAAAACTAAACATTCTTCGTACCATTTGGCTATGATTAAATCTTGTCCCAAGTCTTTGCGAAGTGGAGATGGAATAGAGGTCCTGTGATTTGATGCAAGTTTTACTGAATATGTTCCTAATAGCATATTTTATGTATGAAATGGGCAGTTTCATGTGATTTGTTAATGATGATTATTCCATTCCTCACCATTACTAACCATTTTGATATTTCTTTCACGCAATGTCAAGTAGTATTTTCACCGAACAAAGTACATCAATTGAAGCAAAAATTATTTAATGAAGATATTTCCAGAAACTACTTTCCAGCCTTCAGCTGAACCTGATGGGAGTGAATCTGATGTAAATATTCCATATGGACCCCCTTCGACCGAGCTCAAGGCTTCGCTGGCAGGCAAACCAAAAGTTTCCATTGTGACAAAATAAATGCCTTTTGGTTTTTTATCTAATTTATATGTAAAATTTTGATCAATTGATGTTAATTCGGAGTCGGTTGATTGAAGATGCCATTTTGTTGAGAACTTTGCCAAAAGTTTTCCTTTGGAATTTCTAAGCCTTACAGTAAGAGAGCCATCAGCAACCCCATCATCATACCTAAATTTGCCATTTGATTCAGAGCCTAAAAGAAGTTTTCTTTCAAATGAAGTTTGGCCTTTTAAATCAACAGTTCCAGGTACTCCTTGCGTCCTACCGTCAGGTAAGGTGTAAAGTAATTCATAATCTAATGAAACAGCTTTAGGAAGAGTAATTTTATCTATTTTTAAATTAATATAATGTCCATCAGACGTTGGAACAAGTGAAGCAAATGGTCTGTCTTTAAAAGCTACTTCAACCAGAACGTTACTATCATCCTCAATTACTTCACTTTTTTTGTTTTTAATGAGTACAAAAACCAAAACTAAAACAATCAACCCAACTCCCAGAAGTATAAAGGGGAGAAATTTTCTAAAGTTGTTCATCTTAATCTATTTTGAAAATATTCTTGGAGTTTGTCAATGGCTATTCTATCCTGTTTACCTGTATCTCTGTCACGGACGGTTACTGAATTATCTTTTTCAGTATCAAAATCAACTGTCACACACCAAGGTGTTCCTATTTCATCTTGTGCAAAATAACGTTTACCAATGTTTCCCCTATCATCCCAAGTAACAACCATAGACTTCTTTAACTCTTGATAAACCTCACGAGCTTTTGCGGTAAGTTCTGGTTTATTACCAAGTAATGGAAAGACCGCGACTTTATATGGTGCAATCTTAGGATTTAATTTCAAATATACCCGGTTACCATCTTCAGTGTATGAATCAATTAAAAAGAAGAGTGTTGCTCTATCAACCCCACCAGATGTTTCAATTACCCATGGAGTATATTCTTCATTTGTAACACCATCTCTATATTTTAATCCATGATTACTCAAATCATAGTCACCCCTATGATGTATTCCTTCCATCTCACTCCAGCCAAATGGGGCTTCATATTCAATATCAGTTGCATATTTTGCATAATGTGCTCTTTTGTCATGAGCATGATCCGCAAAATGTAATTTTTTTGGATTCATACTCAAACTCTTATACCAATCCATTCTAATTTCTTTTAACTTTTCATATGTCTTCTCACTATCTTTCTCATCTGGTTTTACAAAATATTCAAGTTCCATTTGTTCAAATTCCTTTGATCTAAATGTAAAATTACCAGGTGTAACTTCATTCCTAAAAGCTTTTCCTATTTGAGCAATACCAAATGGAATTTTTACTCTTGTGGAATCTATAACATTTTTAAAATTAACAAAAACTCCCTGTGTTATCTCACCTCTTAAATACGACTTTTCTTTTGGTTCAGTAGTTCCCAACAAAACCTCAGTCATTAAATTAAAAGTCTTAGCCTCTGTCCATTCCGTTTTGTTGTTGTGTTCTTTTGAATGAGCTTTTAATAAATCATCGTGATCAGCCCTGAATCTTTTGTGGCATTCTTTACATTCAACTAAGGGGTCAGTAAATGCAGTTAAATGGCCTGATTTTTCCCAAACTACTGGATTCATTACAATTGAGGCATCAATTCCAACTACGTCTTCTCTTCCATAGACCATAGTTTTCCACCATTCATTTTTAATATTTTTCTTAAGTTCAACTCCAACTGGTCCATAATCCCAAAACCCCTGATATCCACCATAGATTTCGCTACTTTGGAATATAAATCCTCTACGCTTTGCTAAAGCCATAATTTTTTGCATTAAGTCCATGAGATTATTTTAGCACAGCCTTACCCACTCTAACAGAATTAATTTTTCGCTCGATTATGTCATCTAAAACTATATCTGCATCAACTAATTTTTTGCCTAGTGGCCAATATCCCATACCTGTAAGTAAATCGTATATAAACTTGAGTCTTAACTTTTTAAGTTCTGTTTCTTGTTCTAGTTCCTCTAAAGCTAAAGATAAAAGATTAAAGACTAACGACGGATGCCCATCTTCATGTGTAATTCTATTTATGACCTCACAAAAATAATAAGCGAGTGATATTTTATTTAGATTGATCCTAACACCAGCAAAGTCATTTAAAGTTTCCGCCTCGGTCATTATGTCAAAGCCATGACCTAATACTCCCGAGAATTTAATTTTGGAAAAAATTTCTAAGTGCCCTCTTTTTTTTGACTTTATCTTTCTGATTCCTTTTGCAAGCAAACTAATTTTGCCATAATCTTTAGAAAGAATTACTAAAACCCTGTCTGCCTCGCCATAATTTTTACGAGAAAGTACAATACCCTCAGAAGAATATGATCTCATTATGCAGATGTAATCATCTCACAACTTAATTCTAATCTCTTTGTCCGTGTTTAGAAGAAATTCTTCTTCAGACTTACTACTTCTAACAGAATAAAGTGAAGCATCTGTACCTGGTTGCTTTTGAATATACATTCTGTAGTCTCCTGTCCCTTTTTTGAATGGTAATGAATATTTAAATGTAACCTTAGAAACACCTTCAGGTCTTAATTTGAAGTATCCGGAAAACACAGTCTTATTTAATTCTGAAACGGCTTCATATTCTTTTTCTAATCCTTCAACTGTTATGAGTTTTGATCCTTCCGGTACATATATTCTAACCCAATTAGGAAGTACGGAATTCAACCAACCGTCGTGTTTCTCTGGATTTTTGTAAGTTATTGTTACAGTCTTTTCAATTAAACCATCTTTATTTATCTCGATTTCTTGCTCAACTTCTTGTTTAACATACAAATTCGATTTTCTACCTCCTAAATTTGAATCACTTATGTGTAAATAGTCACCTTTATAATCTGTGATTCTACCCGCGATTCCAAAACCTTCAACAGCGGTCTGAGCTTGTTCTTCGAACAAGTAAAACAAAACATGTTTTTCTACAACAGATTTAAATATGGCTTTAAGTAAAACTGGCATTTTCTCTTTTGGCTGTGCCAACACATTGGCTAGTATCGAGTTCATTAATGGACCAATAATTTTCTTTCTGTTGTCAGAATTTGGTGGCCTTAGAATTATTTTTCCAGTTAAAGGATCCCAGATGATTGGTCCTTCAATATCTGCAAAACTTTCAAGTTCATATATAACCTGAGGGCAATTACATTTTGGTTCAATTTTAGTTGAAAAGTTACCAAATCCAGGAACACCAATTTGGCCAATAGAATCAAGCAGGTTGACTAATAACCCTGTATCAACAGCTATAATTCCATCGATGTCCTTCATTCCGATTGTCTCAGCTTCTTTTGAAAATAAATCCATTGCAATTTTAAAATCAGGACTATAATTCATGTCCCTTAAACGAATATTTTTGGATAAAACATATGGACCTTTAATTAAATCCACAATTGGTTGAGGTGCTTCAAATGATGGTTTATACTTTGAATCTAAATTATAAATATCATCTGAAGTAACTGGCTCAAACTTAGCTTTTGAAACCTTCATAATTGAATATGCTGTTAAAAATCCACCCGTCGGTCTTAACTCTTTGTCGTTTTGAAACAAAATAAGATATTGTCTGTCACTTTCAGTACCAAGAAGATATGGTGCACTTTCAAGAAGTGGTTTACTTTGAGAAATATACTTTGATAGTTCTTTAAACAAATCTAATACGGTTTTTAATTTCTCACGTACATTGATTCCTTTGAAATTTTCTGGATATTTGTCTGTATTAATCTTTGAAAGTTCTGCTTCAGCTTCAGCAAACTTGGCAGAAATTTCATCTGCTTTAGGCAATATTTGTGGGATTGAATTAACAACAAGGTCAATTCTTTCTTGGGCCGATTTATCAGATGTTTCGATTTCTGTACTATCTTTTTTAAAACCCAATTCAGAAAGTAGTGGGTCAAGTGTAACTATAGTAATTTCACCTGCTTCTGCAACTTTTTCAGAAGCGTTTAAACCATGACCTAAGTCTGATATATATGTCCCAAAGATTGGAACAATCTTCATCCAAGATATTAAACGGTACGATAATTTAAGTTCACCTACTGAACTTTTAACAATAATTAAATCTGACTTTATTTTTGTAACATCAGCAAAATCAGATGAAGAAATTATTGGTTGCAAATCTTTATATACTTTTTTAGCTTTTGAATAGAATAAAAGAGAAGGGACTGTTATTAATAAAATAATTGCAATTATAACTGAAGGAATAATAATATAGATCGATTTTACCTTTGTTCTTTTTTTAAATTCAACAATTTCAGTATTCTTTTCAGGGTTTATTTTAGGTATTAAAATGGCAGGTTGTTGTTCCATAGTCTAAATAAATTATACAGCATCACGACCGCTTATCATAGCCCAGGGAGTTTTTAAAATAATCAATAAGTCAAACACAATTGACTTCTTGCGCGCATAAAACGCATCCATTTCAATTCTTTTGTCAAAATCAACACTACTTCTTCCAGATACTTGCCAATAACCAGTTATACCGGGTTTTACTTTATGCATTTCTTTTACAAATTTTTCTGTTCCAGGATATTTTTCTTGTTGCTCAGCTAATTCATCTGAATGATAAGGTCTAGGACCAACAAGGCTCATTTCACCAAGTAAAACATTTAAAAATTGTGGTGTTTCATCAATTGAATATTTTCTTATAAACTTACCAATTTTTGTAACTCTTGGATCTTTATGGAGCTTAAAACTTGAATCTTTATATTCTTGGTATAACTTCTTATACCGTGGATCATTTTTTAATGATTGATCGGCATTTACAGGCATCGATCTAAATTTATAAAGTCTAAAAGCCTTAGCATTCTTGCCAAGACGCTTCATGTGTGTGTTTCCTTTTTCAACAAAAACAGGTCCTGGTGAAGACAATTTTATTATTATTGCAGTTAATAACATGACTGGAGAAAATACAATTAAAAGCACTAATGATGATACAATATCTATTATTCTTTTTGTAATTTCAAAATACATATGAATTTAGGTTAAGGCTAATTTTCGATTTTTGACTTCTTTTAAAGCCTCTCCAATCTGACCGGTTGATTTTTTATCGCTAATCAAAAGAACGTCACCAGTATCTACAATTACTAAATTGTCTACACCAACAAGCGCAACGATTTTATTTGGATCATCTAATCTTAAATAGTTATTCTTACCATTCAGATCAACGATATTATCACCAACATTATACATATTATTATCTTTTAAATATTTATCTATTGACTCAAATGTCCCAAAATCTGTCCATTTAAATGGAAGTTCGACGACAAGTGATTCACCCGCCTCGTGCACTTTTTGGGTAACGTCTTCTAATGGTCCTGCTGGCATTTTCGCAAATTCAGTATTTAAATCACCGCCATTTATATAATTTTGTAAAGGCTCATACCATTCTAATTTATATTTTTTAAGCATTTCTAAAAAATTCTTTGAAGTCATGCACGTATGATTTGTATGAACTAGCAAATTTGGCTCAGTAATTAGTTTTTCTGTTTCTTCTTTGCTACTTCTCCACACAAATTTAGAAACGGAATAAATACTTATATCATTTTCATTGATCTTATTCCCCTTAACCAAATAGTCCACCCCCATTACAGGATAGTTAGGTTTAAAACCACCTGTTATATACTTATTCGTAGACCTTGCAATTTTGTCACACTCTTCCATTGTTTTAATAAAAGATTCGACTGGTTCTCTTAAATCATCAACCTGAACAAGCATAAACGGTTCATTCTCCATACCTAGTTTTGTTAGATGTGCTGCGATAAGCCCGGTTGCTGGTCCTTGATTTTTCATTTCGGGTTCAATAATAAAATTGGCAATGGGTATTTCAGAAGCTTGTTGTTGGGCTAAATCAACCTGACCTGTATTTGTAGATATAAATATTTCTTCTGGTTTGAATTTTGTCCTTAAAGCTTCATAATTTAATTGAAACAATGACTTATCACCAAGAAGTCTCAAAAAATGTTTCGGTCTGTGTTCACGGCTGACTGGCCATAATTTTGTGCCAAAACCCCCACATATTATTACTGGAATCATATTATTATTTTATATTTTTATTGATGCAATCAAATAGTTCTTTTTTGAATCTGTCTTTGCCAAATCTTTTTGCATTGGTTACTAAGTATCCACTATTAAAGCTTAAATTGTCAAATTTTGAAATTGCTTGCTTCAAACTTTCTTTATCTTGTTTTTCAAAAAAGATCCCAGTTATACCATCAATTACCGTATCAAGAGCACCTCCACTTTTGTATGCGATCACGGGGATACCAAAACTTTGTGCTTCTACAGATGTAATACCAAAATCTTCATCTTGTGGCATCAAAAAGCCTAAAGCATTTTGATATATCTTTACAAGTTCCTCATCTGATATGTTTCCTAAGAATTTTATATTATTTTTTGATTCAAGTTTTAATTTGTTTAGTTCTGATCCAACTCCAACTATAACTAGAGGCAATTTTAATTCATTAAAAGTATCAACTAATAAATCAACTTTTTTATATTTAACTAATCTACCAACATATAAATAATAATTATTATTGATTATTGATTTTTGGGTATTAGCTACTAAATTTACGGGCGGGAATATTATTTCACTTTCTCGACCATAATATTTCTTAATTCTTTTTTGAACTTCTGTAGAAATTGCAATGATTTTATCAGGTCTTGTCGAGGCAACTTTATCCCACCACTTTAAATAATTTAGAATCGGATTTGATATAAATTTTAAAATTGAACTTTCAAAATATTCGTCATATCCACTCCAGAGGTACCTTGTTGGAGTAAGCATGTAACAAACATGCGGTGTGTTTGTATTAGTTATAATCCCTTTTGCTGCTTCAGACGTGACAGAAATTACTAAGTCATACTCTCTAAAGTCAAAACCCTCGAAAGCAATTGGCATTAACCAACCAAATAACTCATGGTTACTTTTTGCAAACGGAATATTTTGTAGAAATGAAGTATAAACTTTAGGAAAAACTTTTGCCCAAGGCGCATTCTTCTCATCATAGACTGATGTATAAAGTGGTGCCGTTGGAAACATCTCCTGAAGCGTTAATAAAATTCTCTCCGCTCCACCAAACTTATTGACACGATCATATACAATCGCAACTTTAATTTTTTCCAAGTTTGTTTTATTCATTCAAAATACCTTCCTTTGGTAAATATGATAAACATAATTCCAACAATTGTTAATATGACTGTAAAAGTAATATTCTGACCATTTAAAATATTATTTGCCAAAAAGAACGACGGTACACCAATAACGATATGTGATAATGAACTTCCAATTAAAAAGTTCTTAAAACCAATTTTTAAGAACCCTGCGCCATAATAAATAGCTTCCAAAATTGTACTCCCAAATGCAAGTCTATAAACAAAAACTCCTTCAATCTCTTTATCTTTTTTAATCTTTATTTTTCCTATTTTTTCTGTCAAATCACTCCCCAATATTTTATTTAACAGCGGGTGTCCATACTTTTTCCCTAAAAAGTACGCAATTATTCCTCCAAACAAACTTCCAAAAAAATCAACGAGATATGCATTAAACCAACCTAAAAAGGGAATTGATGCCATTGTCACAAGTCCTGCGGGAATTGGAGGAAATAATACACCTATTGATTTATAAATAAAAAGATAAATTATATATAGAATAATATTTGCCTTAACCCATGTATCAACAATTAAAAAATAAGGTGATTTGAAAAACCAATAAAAAACAGCAAGGGTGACAATAAATATTCCCACAAAAAACCCTGAATAGATATATGATTTTTTACTCATCTGTTTATTTTATCACTTAAATAGATTATTATTTATGTATCCGTAGACTAGACTACGGATACAACATGAGATGTCAAGTACCCCTTTCGTTGCACAATGTTTCTAAACG